>ENA-OQAS01000916-OQAS01000916.1-human-gut-metagenome-genome-assembly--contig:-NODE-916-length-14701-cov-2.143818_pt1 | contig 14701 bp, 20 predicted proteins | sample MGYA00242733_ERZ504523 | MGnify/ENA primary metagenome ERZ504523 (study PRJEB26092, sample SAMD00036239) | human gut metagenome | host: Homo sapiens | study: EMG produced TPA metagenomics assembly of... | reverse complement strand
TCAAAAGTAATCTGTGATTCTTCTGCAAAAGCGGACATAGCGCATGATAATACCAAAAACAAACTTACAACCAACGTCTTAACAAACTTTTTCATAGAATACCTCCTAATGCTTAAAAAGCCAACGTACTATATAAAGAACGCCACCTAAAAGAGTTAGTAAAATCCCACCATTTAGTGTCCAAAAAATCAGCTTATTCATACCCAAGAAATACAACATAACACTAATTATAATGGCTACCAACAGTGGAATAATAAAATATTTTGATAAGTCAAAAACAAATTGAACCACGTGCGATAAACTTTTCATATTGTCACCTTCTTTCGGTGTAGCAATAATTATTTATATTTATTTCTAAATCCAATCCCTCTCTCCATTGGACTCACCCCTCTCTTCTATAGTTGATGAATCTAATAGCTGGATTATATCATAGGCAGCAAAGTTGTGCAATACGTATCATTAAACGTTGTAAATCGTAATATATTTATGAAATTGCAAGGAAAAATTAAGCCAATTCCTGTCACATTTTTGAATGTTCTACGTTAAAAGTATTTAGGATCGAATCAACCACATCAAATTATGGATAAAACTTGCAAGTATGATGTCTTCGATTTTGAATATTCTATCCGCCAAGAGAGTGTGCATTTTGTTTGTGTCATTAATTCATACTCGTGTTTTTGCAACCCTTGAAACTCAAATGGTTGGGTAAAATTAAGGAGTTTAGAAAAATATGGGGGGGTGCGAGACTGTCTGACGTTTTCAACCGAATTTCCTTCCCATGATGTGTTCCAGAGAGTTTTTCAATGATCCGTTGAACTTCTGCAAAGTTTTTAGAAAGCTTCCTGTATACTTTAAATAGGGCAAGAGATTGACATAAAAAAATACCTCAAGTAAATTTGGATTATTACTGACTTGGCCGGTTGGTAAAATCCAGAGAATACAAGAGGTATCTAACATGAATCTTAAAGGCACAAAGAAGAAAAATCAAGTATCAAATGCAAATATTTTTGAACAGCAGGAGCTTCTGAAGAAAATCGAGGTGGTCAGAGAAAATTTAACAGCTTCAACCTGGCATGAGTTGGAAACCAAAGGGAAGTTCGATAAGAACGCAAAACTCAGTTTTATCTGTGATGACATGCTTATTTTAGGATGCGATGTAGGCAATGAAACACACTATCTGAGGGCAATTGACACCAGAGGCAGAGACTCAGTAAGTCCGCTTTTTCATTCAGCAATAATGTAGATGGATTTAGCAAGGCAAAGGAATGGGCAGTAAAGATAGCAGCCGAATACGATAAAAAACAGATTGTTCTTGGTCTTGAACCAACCGGCCATTACTGGTTCTGCCTTGCGACCTGGATGATATCAAATGGGATCAGTGTAGTTCAGGTAAATCCGTATGCAGTAAACCAGACAAAAGAACTTGAGGATAACAGCCAGATGAAAGATGATACAAAAGATCCTAAGCTGATTGCAAATCTTGTAAAAGGTGGAAACTTGGAATGCCTTATCTTCCAGAGCAGCTTTATGCAGATCTGCGACGGTTATCCATATTTCGTGATCAGCTGAATGAGGACAGGATCCGGTCGATCAACCGACTGCACCGGGAACTGAAAATATATTTTCCAGAGTACAAAGAAGCACTTGGAAAAACAGAAGGCACATTCAGCCTTGAACTGTTGAAGCAGGCACCATTCCGGATGATCTGGCAGCTTTGAAAGAAGACGGAATCAGGCAGATCTGGCATAATGCGAAACTTAGAGGACGCGGGTATAGCAGAGCTGGAGAAATCTTGGAGTACGCCAAGGCGAGTGTTGGCATCCGTGAAGGAAAAGAAACAGGGAAACTGGTTGTACAGTGGTTTGTTCAAAAAATCCTGGAACTGGATGAGGAGCTTGCATTGATAGAAACGCAGATCAATCAGAAATGTCTGGAAATTCCCCATACGGATAAAGTTTTGGAGATATGTGGAATCGGGGAGAATACCCTATCCGGTATGATGGCAGAAATGGGAGATATTTCCAGATTTGACGATGTAAAGGAGACCCAGAAATTAAGCGGACTTGGCTTGTGGCAAGCAGTTCCGGCAAGCATAAGGGTGAAACCAGGATCAGTCACAGAGGCGTAAGCGTCTCAGATATTGGCTGTTTCAGGCGGCAAAATCAGCTGTAGCACATGCGGAAGAATTCAAGGAATTGCATGTCTATTATACGACCAGGGAGCAGAATCCACTGAAAAAGATGCAGTCATTAATAGCAATCGCCTGCAAACTCCTCAGGATTATCTTTACGATTTTGAAGAAGGGAATCAAGTATGATCCCCAAAAGATGTTAAAAGATATCCGGCGGAAATCCAGACAGGAAAGCCTGGCTGCATAAGAAGTATAAAAGCAAAGCAGTATCCAGAATCCTGCTGAGGTTCAGAAACTTCTGAAATTGAGCAGGGTTCTGGAAAGGAACCCGTTGACCCAGATCCATGGAACGTGGATCATAACGAAACGACTGGTTGAGAGATGCAGGGTAAGCGTCCGCGGGAAACCGCACCTTGCAGAATCATAAGGTCAGTAAGAATCAAACGACAAACAAGAGCTGTAGCTTGCGGTAGTTCACTCCATAGGGCACGACCCTGTTAGAAAGCTTGGCAAGCACTCGGTGTATGAACAGGTGGGACGAAGGAAGTTGGGACAGGATCCCATTAGACACGGAAGGTTCACCCTCATAGATAACAGAGGATTATAGCCTTAAAAAGCCCCATTACCAGGACGCTTTATAAGCTATACCCTTTTATGGCTGTTCAGTACAGGATACGATGACTGTCGTACACCTTTAGCTCTGTTTTGAGAGGTAATATTTAAAAGAAAAAGCCTGTAAAATCAATACTTTAGGGCTTGACATTATAGGAAGGAGGGCAAGACAATGCCATTTATTTTACAAACAAGTGGTCTTTCTAAAAAGATCGGTAGTAAGGCACTTGTCACTGATGTTAATATTCATATTCCCAAAGGGGAAATCTATGGTTTTCTTGGTCCTAACGGAGCTGGTAAAACCACAGTGATGAAGATGATTACTAACCTTTGGAAACCTACCAGTGGGACTATTGAGGTGTTTGGAGAGGTATTGACTCCAAATCCTATGAAGTCTTAAAAAGAATGGGAAGTATCATCGAGTTTCCCACCTTTTATGACCACATGACCGGGCGTGAGAACTTACAGCTTCATTGTGAGTATATGGGCTATTACAATGTTGACAGTGTTGAAAGTGCGTTGCAAATGCTGGACTTGACATCAGCAGCCGATCAGCCGGTCAAGAACTATTCCCTCGGCATGAAAGAACGCCTCGGAATTGCAAGAGCCATTATGTGCAAGCCGGAACTGCTTATTCTCGACGAACCCACAAACGGCCTTGATCCAGCAGGAATGAAACAAATCCGTGATTTATTAAAAACACTTTGTTCGGAGTACGGTATTACCGTTATGATTTCAAGTCACATTTTATCTGAAGTGGAGAGTATTGCGGATACCGTTGCTATTATCCATCACGGAAAAATGATGAAAGAAATTCGTATGCAAGATATTGAGGAAATGAACCTCAATTATGTGGAGCTTTCTGTCACGGATGAAAAGCGGGCTGCCTATGTCTTGACTGAAAAGTTGGGTCTGCAAAATTTTAAGATTCTTGACAGCGGTAAAATTCGCATATATGACCATGCAGCGTCTACCCAGCAGTTGACGAAAATACTGGCTCTGAATGATGTTGAAGTTGTGAGCATTGGAAAGAAATCTGAAACGCTGGAGGACTACTTCTTGAAGCTGACCGGGGAGGTGAAATATCATGCTTAAACTCATTAGGCTGGAATGGAAAAAGAATAATGTAGGCAAGTACATTCGCAATGTGGTTATCATGTCGGCTCTGATCTGCCTGTTCATATTTGCCCTTTGCTATTTGGGAATTGCCAATGATCCTGATACGGGTGTTCCTGATGCGGCGCCGGGTAACAGTGCGATTTCTTCCTCTATCGAGCTGTTTACAAGCATGGCTTTTCTGGTGTTTACCAGTGTCATGTTGTCCACATACATTGTGAGCGCCTATAAAACAAAACCATGAACTTAATGTTTTCGTATCCAATTAAGCGACAGAAAATTCTCGTTTCTCAAATGTTAGCTGTATGGATTTTCAATTTCGTGGCTCTGGTGCTGACAAAACTATTGATTTACGGCTGCATTTTACTTGGTTCACAATTCATGGTTTCCTCATTCCCACTGGACTACAACATGGCAAGTATGGGGTTCTATATTCAGTTACTCTTAAAGTCCGTTGTCATTGTAACCATGAGTTTTATCGCCTTATTTATTGGTATGGCTATGAAGTCCTCAAAAGCTACCATCGTATCATCTTTTCTGCTGATTTTTTTGACACAGGCTAATGTGGGCGATTTTTCTTTGGCGGATAATGCCATTCTTCCTGTTGTACTTATGGTACTTTCCTTAATCTTTGCGTTTCTCTCGATTTACAATGTGGAAACTAAGGATTTGAACTAAAATGTTCGATGAAAAGGAACGTTCTTATAGTGATGCCAATTATAAATTGATATTAAATAGTTATTAAACTGCCGGGCGACGGCAAAAGAAAAAAAGCCGTCGTCCAGCAGACACATTTCCATGCGCCTATGAAGCGGCGGCTTTGAGAAAAATCAGAGCCGCCGTTTCTTTTCATTTATCCTAAACCAAGCACGACCTTCCGAGATGCAGCAAGAGCATACATTGATTCAAAAAAATCGATGCTCGACCCCTCCGTTCGTCTGGAGCGACTACGAGCAGCATAAGAATAAAGCCAACACCACAGCAGGTAAGGAAACCATGCTGCGGGCGAATCTGTGAAATCAGCCCGGCATTTGCAGAAATGCGATTTCAAAGGTAAATAAGCGCGAATGCGAGAAGTTTCTAGATCTGCTGGGTGAGGCCGATGTACGCAGCGTGAAAGGGTATGCAGTGCTGAAACCCAACGCAAAGCAATATAAGAAACTATCCTGTCCCCAAATTGCAGCACAATGCTCCATACAGACAAAATCTGTAGAGCGAGTGTTCCGCGGAGAGCGTACCACACTAAAAACAGCACAGGAAATTGCAGCAGCTCTCAAATGTAAGCCCGAAAAGCTGTTTCATATTGAACTGGATCACCGCCCTATTGCACGAAAAACCATCAAGGAGTATGCCATTTTTCTGCGGCTCGTAATGCAATATGCCGAACGCGAGTACGGCATAGACAACGATACCCAAACACTCGCGGTTAAAGGTACGCGCAGCCGCCCGGTAGACTGCCTGCACCCGGAAGAAGTAGAGGCTCTTTTTAAGGTGCTGCCGCGCTGTTCCACACTGGAGCAGGTCATCATCATGGGCCTGCTGAATACCGGAATGCGGCGCGGTGAGTTAGCCGGGCTGACATGGGAAGCGCTTGCCAAGGAGGTGACGGAGAATGAGAGAGTACGGCAGCAACATCAATCTGCCCTCACTCGATAATCTCTTTTCGAGTGAGCAGGAGCGGCAGGACGCAAAATTAGAGAAAATCCAAATTTTGCCGCTGACGGAACTGCATCCCTTTCGGAATCACCCTTTTCAAGTCCGTGACGATGACGAAATGGACAAAATGGTGGACAGTGTCAAGGAATACGGTGTCATGACCCCGGCCATTGTCCGCCCCCGGAAAGATGGTGGGTATGAAATTGTAGCGGGCCACCGCCGCTGTCATGCCAGCCAGCGGGCGGGCGTGGAAACTATGCCCTGCATTGTACGAGATATGGACGACGATACTGCTATTATTCTGATGGTGGACAGTAACTGCCAACGAGAGCATATTTTGCCGAGCGAAAAGGCGAAAGCCTATGAAATGAAGTTGGAAGCTATTCGTAGAAAAGCTGGTAGACCGTCAAAAGAAAATTCCCGACAAGTTGTCGGGGATTTTGAAAGCGCTGATTTAGTCGGTCAAGCAAGCGGCGAAAGCGGGCGGCAAGTCCAGCGCTTCATCCGTCTGAACAAACTCACCCCTGAACTCATGAAAATGGTGGATGATGGCAAGCTAAAAACCACTCCCGCCGTAGAACTTAGCTACCTTACCCCAGAAGAACAAGAAGACTTCCTGTCCTATATGGAATCCGAGGGCTGTACCCCGTCACTGTCTCAAGCACAAAAACTCAAGGAGGCCAGCAAGGAAAGCGTGTTGACATCCGAAAAAATCCAGCACATTATGGCCGCCAAGCCGCCAAGTGTAAAGCCGCGTGACCCGCAGCTTATGATTCCAGTTGCTAAAGTTGAGCGCTATTTTCCCAAAGGATTTACGAGCGACCAGATGCAGCAGGTTATCGTAAAACTGCTGGAAAACTATGCCCGCGCCCACCAGCACGGCAGCAGATGAGGGGGGACACCGATGACGAGATTATTAGTTGTTGAACCCGGCTACTGCCTTATCAAGCGGGTTTTTCCAGTGCGGCGACTGCGGTTTCCGAGGTAATCGAGGGTGAAAGCCAAATTCTAAAACCGTTTGGCACACCTCGCATCGGGCTGATATGCAGCAAAGCCCAAAGCCGACTGAAATATAACAGACAGGTCAATGACGAGGGAATTACCGTGCGCGGGCGATTTCTCATCTGCGGGCTAAATGGTGATAAAGTCGTGGGCTTATCCAAAGACCAAGCAGACCGATACAGCCGTCTACTTTTTCTACCGCAAGTCGAAGATATGGCAAGCGGTGAACTGCCCGCCGCAAAAGTACGCCCGCAGGATGAACGCTACGGGAACAAACTATCTTTTTGGGAAAGGTTGGAAAGATAATGGAAGAAAAGACAGATAAAGTAGTCGGCTACATCGAATATCTCGGTGCAGGCGGGATGATCGGTGAAATCGTTCCTTACACAAGCGTGGAAAAATTCAAGGATGAAATTCTGGATTCCTTGGATTGTGGGCGGCCAGTGACACCGGTTGTATTCTCAGATGAACTGGATGAGCCACTCCAATTTGATTCAGACACCTATTTTCCGTGGGGATTTCGCAGCGAAAAGCGAGTGCAAATCCCTTATGAAATCTATCAAACTAACAGGCGAGACCTTGTTTTATGGAGTATTCTCCTGCGAGGCTCGCTGCCGGAGCAAAGGACTACGAACTCGTGTACAAGGGGCAGATGGAGCGTTGGGAAACGCTGGACAGCATTTATTCACGGCATAATCGGGATGACCGTCCAAACGCCAAAACTATGCGTTCCGTCTCTGTCAGCGATATTATTGTGACACACAAAGATAACGAGACACACGCTTTTTATGTTCAGCCGATTGGGTATAAGCAGGTAGATAACTTGTTGCCGGAACTTGAAAATGCCACACTGTCAAAAGCAGAACAGCACGAGCGATAAGGAGCAGCCTATGGCAAAATATGAAAATATTCGTGCGCTTGCCAAAAAGCAACTGCAAGCCGTCACGGAGAGCAGTGACCGATGGAAAGCATTTTTGCGGACAGCGGCCATTGCTTATAATTATAGTTTCCCAAACCAGCTTTTGATTCACGAGCAAAGCCCCACCGCCACAGCCGTGGCCGACATAGCTTACTGGAATAATAATGCGGGTCGCTGGGTCAAGCGCGGCGCACACGGTATCGCGGTATTTGACACTCGCGCCAATTCTTCCCGGCTGCGGTATCTGTTTGACATTTCCGATACCATCCCCCGTGCAGAGATTCCCGAAGCGCTGCCGTGGTCATTACAGACCAGAACTGGCGGCCTGTTTGGGATAAAATCGTAGCGGATAATCACACCGACAGCATCCAGAGCGCCCTCCTCATGCTCTCTACATCCTGCGTTGCCCAGCGCAGCGCCATGTTCACAACCGCACTGGGAAAAGCGATAGACGGCAGCAGCTTACAGTGGGCCAAGCCGGACGAACAGCGGCAGCTATTTTTACAGCTTATCACCCAAAGCTGTCTGTATATGGCCGCGCTGCGGTGCGGCGTGGATACTGCGCGGCTGGACCTGTCTGCCTTGAGTCCGTGAACCAGTTTGATACAAACCGCATCACTCTGTGTTTGGGCAGCGCTTGCAACAGGCGGCACGGCCTCTCATGCAGCAGATCGGTAGCATCACGAGAGAAATCGACAGTGTTGCACGCGCCGAAAAAGTCCGCTATTATGGTGACAAACAGGAAGAAACCAATAACACCAAGGAGGTCAACAATGGAGTACATGATGGTGAACGGCTACCAAATCCCGGCGCTGACGCTGAACGAGCCGCCGATGCCGGAGATCGGCAAGTACGGCAGCCTGCGGCGGAAATTCTTGCACGAGAACGCCCCGATGATGTTCGACGAGATGATGCTGGAGGGAACGCTGTACCCGCATCTGGTGGAGATGGACAACGCAGTACACCGGCAAATCGAGCAGACGATGCAGACGCTGATGCAGCAGAGCACCGCCCCGAACCGGCAGACCGACCCGATGGGCTGGACGCAGTGATGAACGCCTTGCAGAGCCAAGCCGAGGAACTGGCGATGCAGCAGATTTACAGCCTGTAATACAAGAATCCCAAGCGAGAGCGATACCACGCCCTCCGCTTTTTCTGTGCCCATTTCTGATTTGCCGCCGCTGAGCATGAACTGATTCTAGGCTTGCTGGCGAAAGAATCCTCCAGCCGTGCCGACAATGCGGCTATTCTGGAATATTTCAATGAGCATCCCGACCTTGCCGAGCGCAGCGCCTTTTGCAAGCACTGTTATAAGCAAATTTATACATATTTGTTCGTGGATGACAATACCGTGGGTTTTATCCGGCATGATATGTACCTTGAACTTGGGAGGGCAACTATCTTACCAAACAGCGCAGGTCAATCTGACATGGGATGCTGTTGCCGCAAAGATTGCTGACCTCATTGAGCAAGGACGTCTGATGGTTCCCATCAAGCTACACCCGTGCAGCAGCAGATGGAACAGCTTACTCTTACTCCCGAAGATTCTGAAAAGGCAGGGCTGCCGAGCCATGAGCAGCAAGCAAAAAATATCGACCTTGCGGCGGAAGTCAAAAAGTGGAACAAGCCCGTCATTGACGCATCCGGCAAGTACATTACGGAGCAGGACATTACCGATGCACTGTGCAGAGGCAGCGGGTTTGAAGATGGCAAATTCCGTATTCAGCAATATCTCTCTGCACAGGTACTTCCTATCGAGGAAGATCAAGCCCGCTGGCTGAAAAAAGAATACGGCATCGGCGGCGGCACATGGTTCTTCAGTGATGGTGGGCGCGGCTTTCTTAACCACATGGGCAAAAATCTTGAGATCACCCGACGTACAGAGGACGGCGAGTATCGCCGCGTTTTGAAGTGGAAAGAGGTTGCCCAACGCCTGCGGCTTTTGGTTTACAACGACCAGTATCTGACCGATGCCGAAAAAGCCCCCTATCAGGCATGGGCAGCAGAACAGCAAGCCGCCCGCGCAGCGAACGATGCCGCACTCGACCATGCAAAACACGCCATCACGGATTTCTGCGAGAATGAGGGCTAAACGAGCCGAATTTCTCCGACTTGACCCGCGTGGAGTTTGCTTACTCTACCACCGAGGACGATGAGCACGAGATCCAAGTGTATGCCAATCTTCTGCGGAACGAAATCCGCTATGAAGTTGACGGTAACATTGTCCATATCGACTACTTCCAAGATAACCACGAGCTTGCTGCGCAGGGCATTGAAAACACCGCCTTCTCGGATTTTATCAATACCGCCGAAGCAGAGTTTGAAAAGCATCATCCGACTACAAGAAAAGTCGAAAAATCACCTGTAACTATCGGCAGCACGGTTTATCTGGAAGATGACAGACCCTTTACCGTGGAGGAAATCGGCAGAGAAAACATTCATCTGCGGGATGAAAGTTTCCCGCTGGTAGGCCGTGCCGTCAGCCATGAAGAATTTGCGCGGCTGCTTGCGGCCAACCCCAAAAATGCAGCACTATCCGCCCCGGAAGTTCCAAGCCGCCAAGCGCAGCAGGAAGAAATTGCTGAACCCATCGTGGGCGAAGTCATCGAAGAACCCAGCCCCTTTGTGGAGCAGGTTATGGCGGACGCAGAACGGCTTTCGGCAGAAGATGAACCTTACCACCGTGAACCCATTACCTATGAAGCCCCCTATCTGGACAACCTGCCGACAGCACCGCGCGAAAAGTTTGCAGCCAACATTGCCGCCATCCAAAAGCTGAAAGAAATTGAGCAGCGCGTAGCGAACGGCGGCAGCCCTGCTTTTGAGGATGAGCAGAAAATTTTAGCGCAGTACACGGGCTGGGGCGGGCTTTCGGATGCGTCGACCCGAACAAAAGTGCATGGTCGAACGAGTACAGCCAACTGAAAGCAGCATTGTCTGAATCCGAGTATGAAGCTGCCCGCAGCAGCACCCTGACGGCGTTTTATACCCCCGCCACCGTTATCCACCCCATCTACCGCGCACTGGAACGCTTCGGAGTAAAAGGCGGCAAAATCCTAGAACCCAGCATGGGCACAGGCGCATTTCTCGCACACGGACATTGGCAGCAGTGATGCCAAATCTACGGCGTAGAATTGGACAGCATCACAGGCCGCATCTCCAAGCAGCTATATCAAAAGGCCAATATCCAAGTAACCGGCTATGAAAATGCGCTTCTCCCCGACAACTATTTTGACTGCGCTATTGGCAATGTCCCTTTCGGCAATTTCCAAGTCAATGACCCGCAGTATAACCGGCTGCATTTTCCCATTCACGACTATTTCTTTGCCAAGAGCATCGACAAGCTGCGCACCGGCGGCATCATGGCGATCATCACCTCCAGCGGCACATTGGACAAAAAGGATGACCGTGCCCGCAAGTACATTGCCGAGCGCTGCGACCTCATCGGTGCGGTGCGCTTGCCCAACAATGCGTTCAAGGGCAGCGGCACTAAAATTATGACGGATGTAATTTTCTGCAAAAGCGCGATACGCTGCGCCAACAGGACGAGCCTTGGCTGCACCTTGCAGAAGATGCCAACGGCATTACCATGAACCGCTACTTTGTGGAGCACCCTGAAATGATTTGCGGCAGAATGGAGATAGTCGCCGGTCCGTATGGCCCGACTTCCACCTGCCAGCCAATAGACCCCGATGCGGTGGACCGTTTCGGAAAGTCGTTGCTGGAAACGCAAATGACACTGCTATGCAGCACTTGACCGCCAAGCTGACAAAAGCCGAAATTTCCATACAGGAGGAAAGCGGCGAGGACACCAAGTACATTGATGCCGATCCCTTTGTGCGTAATTTCAGCTACACGGTAAAGGACGATAAAATCTATTACCGCGAAGGCGCAGTCATGCGGGAATGTAATCCCAACGCAGCATCTGCCGAGCGTATCCGCAAACTGGTGGAACTGCGCGATACCACCCGCGCTCTGATCGATGCGCAGTTGCAGGACTTGTCGGACGAGGAAATCCACCGTCTGCAAGCCCAGCTTAACCGCCAGTATGATGCCTTCCGCGCCAAGCACGGCCTTATCAACAGCCGCAGCGCGGAGTTGTCTTTCCGGGATGACAGCAGCTACTATTTGCTGTGTTCACTGGAAAATGTCGATGAAAAAGGAAACTTATCAGCAAGTCGGATATGTTCACCAAGAGAACTATTCGCTCTGCACAGATACCCGACCACGCCGACACGGCATCGGATGCACTGGCACTGAGCATCGGGGAACGTGCCAAGGTCGATATGCCTTACATGATGCACCTTACCGGGAAAGATGAAGCAACGCTTGCTAAGGAACTGGCGGGCGTTATTTTTGTAGAGCCTTTCCGCAAACAGGAGGACGGCAGCCCTGTTTACCTTATGGCGGATGAGTATTTATCCGGCAATGTACGCGAAAAGCTGCGTATTGCTCATGTTGCAGCCGACCAAGACCCGGCGTTCCGCATCAATGTAGAAGCGTTGGAACAGGTGCAGCCCAAGGACTTGACTGCGGGCGAGATAACGGTTCGGTTGGGTGTCACATGGATCGGGTCGGAAATCATCAAGCGGTTTGCCGATGAACTTTTTCAGTCAACCTACCGCGAACAGAAAATAGCTGTCCGTTACAATGAATATCTGAATAACTGGTATATTTCCAACAAGAGCCAGGGCAACGATAATATCCGCGTCACGAACACCTACGGCACAAAACGTATCAACGGCTATCATTTGTTGGAGAACGCACTCAACCTGCGGGCCACCAAAATTTACGATACAATCTATGACGAAAACGGCAAGGAGCAGCATAAACTCAATGGTCCTGCCACCGAAGAAGCACAGGCCAAGCAACGGATGATAGAAGATGCTTTTAAAGACTGGATTTTCAAGGACCGTGAACGCCGGGAAAGTTTGGTAGCGCTGTACAATGAAAAGTTCAACTGCATCCGCCCCCGTGAGTACGACGGCAGCCACATCCAGTTTTTCGGCATGAACCCGGAAATCGCGCTGCGGCCCCACCAGCGCAATGCCATTGCACATATTTTGTACGGACACAACACACTGCTGGCGCACACTGTCGGCGCAGGAAAAACCTATGAGATGGTCGCCGCCGCGATGGAGAAAAAGCGATTGGGATTATGCAGCAAAACACTTGTCGCCGTGCCAAATCATCTGACAGGCCAATTTGCCAGTGAAGCGCTGAAGCTATACCCCAATGCAAACATTTTGGTGACAACGCAGCGCGATTTTGAAAAGTCAAACCGTAAACGGTTTTGTGCCAAAATCGCCACCGGCAACTATGATATTGTGGTAATCGGTCACAGTCAGTTTGAAAAGATTCCACTTTCCGATGCCAGAAAAGCCGAGTTTATCCGTACGCAAATTGACGAACTGGAGATGCAGTTGGAGAGCATGGACAACAGCGAAAGCCGTCTGACCGTCAAGCAGTTGGAAAGTAAGAAAAAGCAGTTGAAAACCAAGCTGTCAAATTTGCTGGACGCCCGAACGATGATGTGGTGACTTTTGAGGAACTGGGCGCAGACTCCCTCATGGTCGATGAAGCACACAATTTCAAGAACCTCATGACCGTTACTAAGATGCACAACATCGCGGGTATCAGCACCACCGAGAGCCAAAAGGCCAGTGACCTGTTTATGAAGTGCCAGTACCTTGATGAAATCACTGGGGCGCGGGGCGTAACGTTTGCCACAGGCACACCCATTTCCAACAGCATGACCGAGCTGTATACCATGCAGCGCTATTTGCAGCAGTACACCTTGGAACGCAACGGCCTTGCAAACTTTGACAGTTGGGCGGCCACCTTTGGCGAAACCGTCACAGCCATCGAACTTGCGCCGGAGGGAACCGGCTACCGCACAAAAACACGCTTTGCTCGTTTTTCAATCTGCCGGAACTTATGGCAATGTTCAAAGAATGCGCGACATTCAAACAGCAGATATGCTGAAGCTGCCTGTCCCTGCCCTTGTGGGCGGCAAGCCGACCAACATCCAGCTAAAGCCCTCTGAAATACAAAAACAGATGGTAGCGGAATTGGGCGAACGGGCCGACAAAATCCGCAATAAATGGTAAAGCCCTATGAGGACAATATGCTGAAAATCACCAACGACGGGCGCAAGTTGGCGCTGGATCAACGCTTGATCGACCCCGCCTTGCCCGATGATCCTGACAGCAAGGTCAATATCTGTGTGGGCAAAATTTTTGAGATATGGGAGCAGACCATGCCTCAACGCAGTGCGCAGCTTGTTTTCTGCGATCTGTCTACGCCCAAGGCGGGCGTTTCAATGTCTACGATGACATGAAAGCAAAGCTGATCGAACGCGGAATCCCCGAAACAGAAATTGCCTTCATCCATGAAGCGAACACCGATGCCCGCAAGACGGAACTTTTCGGAAAAGTTCGCAGCGGTGCAGTTCGCGTGCTGATGGGCAGCACCGCCAAAATGGGAGCCGGAACCAATGTCCAAAAGCGGTTGATTGCGTTGCACCATCTGGATGTACCGTGGCGGCCATCTGATATTGAGCAGCGTGAAGGCAGAATATTACGACAGGGCAATGAAAATAAGGAGGTCTATGTTTTCCGTTATGTCACCGAAGGTACATTTGATGCCTACTCGTGGCAGCTTATCGAGAATAAGCAGAAATTCATCGGGCAGATCATGACCTCAAAATCTCCGGCTCGCAGCTGCGATGATATGGACGAGGCCGCGCTGTCCTATGCCGAGGTCAAGGCATTGGCGGCAGGCAATCCGCTTATCAAGGAAAAGATGGACTTGGACGTGCAGTTGACCCGTCTTAAAACACTGAAAGCTGCCATCGACAGCCAGCGTTATGAACTGGAAAATAAAATTGCCATCGGCTTCCCGGCTGAAATCCGAAAATGCAAAGAACAGATTGAAATGCACGGTAGACGCCGCCACCGTAAAGGAACACTCCGTAATGGATGCGGACGGCAAAGATGTTTTCTGTATCCAGTTGGAAAAGAAAGTTTACTACGAAAAAAGAACCTGCGGGGAAAGCACTGTTAGGTCTGCTGGGCTTGGCACTGAATAGCGAAAAGCCCGTACCTATCGGGCATTTCAAGGGTATGGAACTGCAAATCCAACATCTGCCTTTTGGCAACGAGTACCATGCAAGATTGGCTGGCTCTGGTACATATAGCACTCAACTGGGAGCTGATGTTCTAGGCAATCTGACACGCCTTTCCAATTTGGCAAATGGTATTGAA
>ENA-OQAS01000915-OQAS01000915.1-human-gut-metagenome-genome-assembly--contig:-NODE-915-length-14733-cov-2.780296_pt1 | contig 14733 bp, 22 predicted proteins | sample MGYA00242733_ERZ504523 | MGnify/ENA primary metagenome ERZ504523 (study PRJEB26092, sample SAMD00036239) | human gut metagenome | host: Homo sapiens | study: EMG produced TPA metagenomics assembly of... | reverse complement strand
ACTTCTTCATGCCAGTGGTGTTTCACCATATTCCCTTTTATCCTTGTTCCTGTCTGATAGAACGCACAGGGAAAGTCCTGTGTACCATGGACGCGTATTTCCTTTAAAGTTGATGGTTGTTGATTCTGCATGAAGCTGCCTCCTGTTGTCATTGTTATTGTTATTATAAATCCGGCATCAAAAATCCGCAACTAAAAAGGACATCCGAAGATGCCTTTTTAATAGTAAGTATTTATACAATTTTGTGCCTGCTCAAAGAAACTGTCCTCTTCACATTGCCCAAGAACATATCCCTGAAACAGTTTTCCCATATCTGAGACAGCACCCATGGAATTTTCACATAACGGACGTGCATTCAATGTATATTCCCGGAGATATTTCCGTATCATATCTATTCCTTCCAGATCAATATCCTCATTTTCGATCACATCCACTCTGGCAGGATAACTTTTCATTATTTTTGCATATTCAGTACTGCCTTCATAACCGGCTGCATACTGAAGAAATCTGACAGCTGCATCTTTATTTTCTGAAGCATTGTTCAAAACATACTGCCAGGTTGCAATATTAGTGGCTTTTTTCTTATGAAGCACGGGAAGCGGTGCCATATGTATTTTATTTTTCCCATATACATCAGCATCAAGAAATGTACCCAGAGCACTCGTATACATAAAAACACATCCATATTTTCCCCTGATAAATTTCTCTTCCATCTGCTCATACTGATCTACAAACTGTGCAGGCGATGTATTTTTCTCATCCAGCATACTTTTCATATATCTGGCTGCATCTTTGGTTTTCGGATCAGTCCAGTCGAAATAATCGCCACCCCAGAAATTCACAAATTGCGAAAGACTGTTATAAACATGTGTATTTTCCCATGCATCTCCATAAGCGTACTGATCCGGATTTTCAAACTCTTCTGCAGAATATCAAAATCACCGGTATTCTTTATCTCATCGAGTCCTGCCTGTTTCAGCAACTCCTGATTTACCCAGAACATCATAATATCCATCTGAAAAGGGACAGAATATATATGTCCATTCTCTTCACAAATGCTTTCCAGATACTTCTGCGGAAAGCTGTCTCTTACTTCTTCTGTCATAACGTTTTTTTCCAGTGGTTCCAGATATCCCTTATGTTTAAACTCAGAAATCATCTCATCATTCACGGAAATCAAATCAATATTTTGGTCCCCAGAAGCCAGGATCGTGGATATTTTTGCCTGCCGATTATCCGCATTGGACGGACATTTTTCCACAGTGATTTCCATATCAAGTTTTTTTTTCTGTTTCCTCGATAAAATCCTGAAATCTTTTATTATCTGCATCAATATGCATGATTGTCAGCTTTTGTTTGTCTTCGTGAAACGACGATGAGGGGAGCTTAGATAAGCTCCCCGTATCTCCACATCCTGTAATAAGCAAACATACTGCAGTTATGAAAATTACAACACTTTTTTTCAAGCATTTCACCTCTGTTTTTTATCTTGGCCATCTGTCCTCTTTTGACATCAATGGTGCAAACGGTGCATGTGGGTGTGTCTGATACCAGTAAGCCACGCTTGCCACATCATCCTGACGTTCAAATAATCCTCTGTAACCTACTCCAATCTGCTGAATGGTCACACGCAGATCCTCATCAAAACAAATCGGATCCTGAATATGCCAGCGATAGAAACCTCTCATCGGCGGACAGTCATCATTATGATAGAAATTATGGATCAGCTCATCATGAGCAGAATAGTATGGGTAGCCAGATATGGTGTATTATAATTTTGTTCCACAGTCTTTCCGTCCACCTGCTTTGCAAAACTCCAGGAGCCTCCAAAATAATCTTCTGTTCCGGTTCCGCAGATTGTGGGATATTCATCATCACCGTCAATATAGAATTTCATTTCACCTTCGCCCCACCAGTAACGTTCCAGTGTGGTAAGTGCAATATAAGTTCCTACATAATGACCTTTTCCTTTTACTCCGTCAAGGATTGTATATCTTTCTGCTTCTCTGTCAGTCGCTCTCGCCTCCACTGTGCATGGAAATAAGTAATATCATCCGGAAGCTCATCATACAGACAGTAATCTACCTGATAGAAAAATGCCGGAATTTTATTTGCATGCTGATTTTCCAGAGTAATTTTTGCTTTTTTCTTAAACGGCATCGGGAAGTAACAGTTAAATCCTCTGCTTGGCACCACTGCCATTGGGACAGAATTTACAATACACTCTCTTCCAAAACCACAGCAAAAGAAATCTCCGAGAGGACTTTCCACAGATGGTGTTTCCTCATCATCCAGTACATACGGATGACCAGATCTCTCAATACAAAACAATCTGCATCTGTTGTCTTGTTATCCACTGTAATCCAAATATGATTGATTTCTCCCGGACCTTCCATCTCTGCAAGAGTTACAGTTGCACCCGGCTCAATATCTCTCAGGCAGGGACTTCCTTTTCTGGACGGTCCCAGATGGCTCGCTGCCATTCCGCCTTTACCTTTTTCTCCGTGTGGATTCTCTGCATTGATTGCACGGCTTCTTCCATGTTTTGACAGAGCAATTCCACCAAGTCCACCTTTAAATGACTGATACATAATGTTTTCCTCCAATATTCTTAGCATTCAGATAATCAGGCTTTTACTCCTCCTGCCATTATACCATCCATGATCTGCTTTTCAAAGACTGCAACAAAAATAATGATAGGCAGAAGTATGATCCATCCCATTGCACTTACCAGATCCCACGGAACTCCATACATGTTGTCACGCAGTGGAAGCTGTACAATGGCAACGGAAAGAACCTGAATACCATTTGAATAAAACAACGGTGTGAAAAAGTTATTCAGACAGGTAATAAAGTTGATAATACATACAGTTGCGATTGCAGGTTTCATAAGAGGCAATACGATTGTAAAAAGTCTCTGTGAAAAAGTTGCACCATCAATCGCTGCTGCCTCTTCCAGTGAAATAGGGATTTCCCCCCACAAAGTTTCTCAGAATCAGAACCGTAAATGGGATAACAGTACTGATATAAAGCAAAATCAGTCCGGGATATGTATCATATAATTTTACTTCTGCATGAACTCATATAATGGTCTTGCTGTAACAACCTCAGGAATTAACATAGTTGCAATAATAAATGCAAAAGCAATATTGATTCCTTTTGTAGTGAAACGTGAGAATCCGTATGCAGCCATTGCACAGAGTACAGTACTGATAACCAGTGTAAGACCTACGATCAATACTGTATTTCCCACTTTTGATAAAAGTCCTACGTTCTCGATCAGAAACTTATAGCTTTCCAGTGTCGGATGATCCGGCAGATAATCAATCGGTGTTTTGAATAATTCTCCGGAAGGTGTAATAGAGGAAATAAAAATCCAATATACCGGAAACAGGATAATAAATGAGACAATTGCAAACAGTACCATCTTCACCTGCCATTACACCATGATATATGTTATATTTTCTTGAATCTTTTTTCATGGTATTTCCTCCTTTAGTTATCAATCTTGTTCATAACACGTATATTCAGCCAGCTGAATACTGCCATTACAACAAACAGTAACATTGCCAGTGCAGATGCATAACCGACATTCAGATTTGTAAACGCCTCTGTCGTGATTCTGTATGCGATCAGTGCCGTATCTTCTCCAGGACCACCTGAAGTCATAGAATATACAATATCAAAGGTTGTCAGTCTCCATAAAGTAAATGGAATAGATAAAGTCAGTACATTTTTCAGTATCAACGGTAATGTAATTCTGAAGAAACACTGGATTCCATTTGCACCGTCTACTTTTGCGGCTTCATAGATATCACCCGAAATAAACTGCAGACCGGATAATACAAGAATCGCAAAGAACGGAAGATCTTTCCACAGATCCACGGCAATTACAGCAGCTCTTGCAGATCCTGTATTGATCAGCCAGCTATTCTGGTATCCATGGACAAACAATCTGATAAAGTCATTGATCAGACCATAATCATTATTAAATGCCCATTTTGCAGCCATACCTACAACAACTGCCGGCATTGCCCAGGGAATCAGTACAATCGTACGAAGAAAACGACGTCCCTTAAATTTCATATTTAATATCAGAGCAAGACCTACACCTAATATTACATGGAATATCATTGATACTACTACAAAAATCACTGTAAAACGTATAGATGTAAGCACTTTGGGATCTGAAAAAAATTTTCAGGTAATTCTGAATTCCACAGAATTCATTAATTCCGGACAGAATTTTAATATCAAAAAAACTATTTCTAACTGTCATTAAAATCGGATACAAAGTCGTAAATCCACGAATAATAACCACAGGTAACACCAACAGCCACGGAATCCATTTCATTGATTTTTACTGATTGTCACAGGTACTCCCTCCTTCATATCTTTAAGCACAGGTATAAAGCAGATTTTTCTGCTTTATACCTTCATTTATTATGTCAGTTTTTATGTGTCAGTATTTCAAAAGACTTTAAACGAATACCGTTTTTACTGATATGTATCAACGACTTCCTGTGCTTTTTACAGAACTCATCTACTGTGATCTCATCTTTCATGCAGGACTGGAAGATAGTTCCCATATCACTGATGAACTCCATTGTCTGTGCTACCAACGGACGTCCCTGTACGTTGCACTCTTCTGCATACTGGCTGTATATTTCTTTTGCAGGATCAGTATCCGGAACAACTTTTTCTGCAACATCCTTTCTTGCAGGATATCTGTCAAATGCTTTATAGGATGCTTCCATTCCACCTTCATCTGCCATATACTGCAGGAATTTAATGGCTGCATCTTTGTTTTTGGATGCACTGTTCAGCACATAGCTCCAGGAATCTGTAAAGATTGCTCGCTCTCCATTGCCGCTGAAATCAGGTACCATTGCCATGTGGATCTTGTCAGCTCCCAGCATATCTGCCTTTGCATAATCCGTACCTAAGCCCCACATAAACCAGCATCCGTATTTGCCATCATTGATTTTTGGATTCATCTGATCATATTTATCTGCGATCTGATCAACAGGTGTTTCTTTGTTGGCAACCAGATCATGAAGGAACTGAATTGCTTCTTTATTTTCTTCTTTTGTCCAGTCGAAGTAGTCACCGCCAAACATATTTACAAACTGTGCAATTTCATTAAATGCATATGTCTTTTCCCAGGAACCGCCGTATCCGAAACGTCCATCTTTTGAAACTGCTTCCATGTATTTCATGAAATCTTCTTTTGTATCAATGGATTCGATTCCCACCTCATCCATAATTTCCTGATTTACCCAAAATGCAAGATATCCTGTATATCCCGGAACTCCTACAATATTTCCATCCTTATCTGTGATCATATCCTGAATATAACCCTGCGCAAACTGATCAATGATATCATCTGTCATAACCGTGTCATTCAGACCTTCCAGCCATCCGGAATTCTTGAATGCAGCACTCATTTCATCGTTGATTTCGACAATGTCTACGGAAGAATCTCCTGTAGAAAGAATCGTTGTAATCTTCTGCTGACGTGTGTCTGTATCTGTCGGAGCTGCAATAACATTGATATTTAAACCCGTTGCCTCCTCTACATTTGCAAGCCAGTCATCAAAATCCGGGTCAGTAGTGTTAACGCTGTATAAAGTAAGATCATATTTCTCCTCTGCTGATACACTTACAACATTCCCCATCATTCCTGCCACCATTGTTGCAGCTAAAACTGCACTTAACACTTTTTTCCTCATATTCTCTCCTTTTCCGAACAGTTCTCTCGCATCAACTGTTCTGTGTTATTTGGTAATTAAAGAATAACAAAAACACTCTTTTTACTAAATACAATTTCTTTTGATTGATTTATATTATTTTTCGTTCTATTGTTTTTTTTCATTCTGATTTTTTTATAATACAGATAGCAGATGAACACTGTGTTGCATCTTTACAGAATTGCTGTATAATATGGCAATCTTCAAAAAGATACCTGATAAAATCAAACCTATTCATATAAGGAGTATTATGTGTAATGAAACTCAACTTGAAAAAATAAATTATCATAAATGGATTCCTTCCAGATTTTCCTCATTTCAGGCAAAACTCCTGATTGTCTTTCTGGTTGCAACCCTGCTTCCTCTGACACTTGTTGCACTGGTCAGTTACCATGTTTCCTATAATCTTGCCAGAGACCGAATCACAAACTCTGCATTGATGTCTGATGAACAGCTTATTTTTCAGCTTAACAGCCGTCTGAACCAGACCGAAAACGTTGCTGACACCATCCAGTATCAGATGTACGCTTTTGAACACTCTTCCCCAGATCAGGTTGGCACCATGCAGGCATTAACATCCATGAGAAGCAATATTTCATTATATAAATCTACATTTGATTTCTTTCATATATATGTTTTTTTAAAACCGGAACAAACCGGAGCTGATGAGGTATATATTTCTTTTCCACAGATAAACTTTTCAATTATGGAATCAGCGAATCTGAATTACATTCCATAGGTTCTTCTTCCCTGTGGCTGTTAAAGAAAAATACCACCTTACCCAGAGTTATATCTGCTTCCAAAAGAAGCGCAAATACACTGCTGTGTTTTCGTGCTCTTCAGGACAAATCCAGCAATGTTCTCGAATATGCTTATTGTATTGCACTTGACTGCGATGAATTTTCCCGGTATCTTCAGACTTCTGCTTCTGATACCGCAATTTCCAGTTACATTCTGACACCACAGGGACAAATTGCAGCTCACAGTGATTCTTCCCGTAATCAGACCTGGATTTCAGATTCAATAAAACAGATGTTTCTGGAAAATACCAATTCCTTCTTTAAAGACAATGACATCTACTATAACTGCCGCACTCTGGATAACGGTTGGCTGCATATTACGGAAATCCCGGAAAACTATATCAAAAGCAATACACAGGTACTGATCAAAACACTGTTGATCACTGTAATTATTTCTCTGCCGCTGACTATTTTTATTGTAATCTTTTTTTCCAGGAAACTGACAAGCAGAATTGCCGCACTGTCCTATGCCATGGAATCCTTTCATCTCGGACATGATCCGGAGCACCTTCCATCATCACACTCCCGCATCCGGCTGATGCTTCCAATTATGATGAAATAGACAATCTGGGGATTACTTTTGAAGATATGCAGCACACAATTGCCCAGAATCTGAAATCTATTGTCAGTCTCTCCATTAATGAAGAGCGCCTGAAATATCAGCTGTTACAGTCACAGATCAACCCACATTTCCTCTACAATATCCTTGGAACCATCCGAACCTGCCAGGCACTTGGCAAATTGGATATTGCAGATCAGATGCTGACAAATCTGACTGCCTTTTACCGACTGACGCTGAGAAAATCAAAAGAACTGATACCGATCAAAGACGAACTGGAAATTGCCCGCCTGTATCTGGAAATGGAGAAACTCTGCCATAAAGATAATCTTAACTGGGAGATCAATGCCGAAGACGGAATAGAAAATTTCACGATCTGCAAATTTACATTACAGCCATTCCTGGAGAATTCTATCCTGCACGGTCTTTCAGCCGATACACCTGAAGTTTTTATTTCCATTCAGGTACTCTACGGTGATGATACCGTAGTGATATCCATTGAAGACAATGGAGCCGGAATGTCTCCGGAGACACTGGAACAGCTCCGATATGCCATAGACAACAAAGTCATAAATTACGAAAAACATTTTGGAATTTCAAATGTAAGCGCCCGCATTTCCAATCCTTTGTACGGTAACGGCTCTGTGCGTATTGACAGCCATCCCGGAAACGGTACCTATGTCACAATTGAATTTCAACAAATGGAGGATACAGATGAGGAAAATAATGATTGTAGATGACAATTATCTGTCAGCAGAAGGAATTGAAAAGAACATAGACTGGGAAGTTCTGAACGCAGAAATCGTACATATCTGCTACAACGGAACCTCTGCGATAGACGCTATGAAAAAAGAACCTGTAGATTTGATCATCTCAGATATTGAAATGCCGGATCTGGACGGAATTTCAATGAGCAGGCAAGCACTGGATATTAATCCAATGGTAAAAATCATACTGATCAGTGCCTATGATAAATTTGAATATGCAAGACGCGCTCTGCTTCTTGGTGCATTGGATTATATTGAAAAACCTCTGGATTACGCATATCTGATCCAGAAAGTAAAAAATGCTTTTGCCCTGATGGAACGTGAGCAGAAAAATCTGCAGTTGCTTAAACAGAGCAGGCCTTTGCTTATCGAAAAATTTTTTCGTGATATCACTCACCGTTCCAGGCAGGAGGCTTCCTATCGTCTCAAACCTTATCTGAACTACCTGAACCTTAAACTGGATTATGATTTTTATAACGTAGTGATTCTTGAACTGGAAAATGCACAGTCTCTCAGGGATTCCTATGGCATTGAGAAATTTCAGATGGAACTGCTGAATCTTCGTGATCTGATCACAGAACAAACCTCAGAATTAAATTATATTTATCCCCTGCAGGATATTGATGGTTATCTGTGTGTGATCGGACAAAGCGGCTGCCAGTCCGGAAATTTTCGCCAGCTTACCTATAAAATCATTTCTGCACTTGTAGATAACTGCAATTCACAGGGACTGGTTCTGAATGCCGGAATCGGTGCCATTGTACAGGATCTGTGGGATCTGAACCGTTCTTATGAAAGTGCAGTTCATGCACTGGATTATCGTTTCTTTTTCCCACACCAGAACGTATTTGACGGACGTGAGGCTCTTGGACATGACTTATCTGCCACTGATTTCTCCGATTCCAGAGAGGAGGAATTAATCCGCCTTCTGTGTAAAAAGGATGTTTCTGCAATTGACTCCTGGTTTCAGGATTTCTCCAGATGGCTTACTGAGAACTTCCGCACCAAAAGTTTCGCATTTATCCAGATCTACTCTCTGCTTGGAAGGATTCTGAAGTTTTTCTATGAATTAAACCTGGATACCCATGATCTGGAAGCAAAGATCCTGTATGTATACAATCATCTGGAAGAATTTCATACCACAGAAGAACTATGCGGCTGGCTCAACGAACTCTGCCGTCTTCTCTGCCGGAAACTGGATTCTTCTCTGAATGATTATCACCAGAAATTATGCGAATCCGTAACTTCATATATTGACGAAAACTATGCCAGCAATACTCTGTGTCTGAACGATATCGCCAGCGAAGCCAATGTCAGCCCGGCTTATCTGAGTGCCCTTTTTAAAAAGAAACAGGGCGTGAGTATCAGTGACTATATCACTACTCAGCGAATCAACGCCGCCTGCCGTTATCTTACAGCCACAAACATGACTCTGAAGGAAATCAGTATGAAATGCGGTTACGCCAATCAATATTATTTCAGCACCAGCTTCAAGAAAAAAATGAATGTCACTCCATCTGCATACAGAGATACTCAGACGTCAAAATCTTAGCTTTTACTTGTGTTTCCCTACGTCTCCCTGTATAATAAAGAACAATGTCTGTTATCATGACATCTTTTTTTATATGAGTGCGCAATCAATTACCTTTTACCGCCACTACATCTGTTTTGCGGAAAAACTGTCAGTGGCAGTTGTGGTAATGTCAATATACTTATTATAAGGAGATTTAAAATGGGGGTAACTGAAAAACAGCAATTCTTGTTATCAGCTTCGGTACAAGTTATGAAGAAACACGAAAGAAAACAATTGAACAGATTGAATCTGACCTGCATCATGCATTTCCGGAATATCCGTTATACCGCGCATGGACAAGTCCCCGTATCCGCGCCAAACTCCAGCAGCGGGACGGATCCACATTATGGATATTGATGAGGCAATGACCCAGCTGAAAGCGGACGGAATTCGAAATGTAATTGTACAGCCAACCTATGTGATCACCGGATTTGAGAGTGATGCTATGAAAGAAAAAGTTCTTGCACATAAAAAGGATTTCGATTCTGTCATTATCTGTGATTCTCTGATGGTTACAAAACAGGACAAAGAAGAGGTCTGTCAGGCTATGGCACAGGAATATCACCCTGATTCTGATGAAATTCTCTTATTTATGGGACATGGAACAGAGCATGTTGCCAATGAACTTTATCCTGAGATGGACGAACTGTTTAAGCATTTCGGCTATTCCAATATGCATATGGGAACAGTTGAAGGGGATTTCTCCATTGAAAGCTTTCTGGATAAATTAAAAAATCTGCATCCGGCTCATGTTCATCTGGCACCTTTTATGATCGTCGCAGGTGATCATGCTACCAATGATATGTCCGGAGAGGACGATGATTCCTGGAAAAGCATTCTGGAAAAGGAAGGATATTCTGTCAAATGTACTCTGAAAGGTCTTGGCGAGATTCAGGCGATCAGAGATATTTTTATCCGCCATACCAGAGCCGGACTGGACAGACTTTCAGAAATCCAGGCTTAAACGCAGCAGGAAATCAAGTGTACATTCAAGTCAAAAATTACTGTTCACAACAACACGCTTCGCAGGATATTACCAGTGAACCAATGTCAAAAGGAGCATACCACATTAAGTTCTTATTAATGTGGTATGCTCCTTTTTGTCTTTCCGTTTTTCGAATATTGTATTTTCCTGATTATTTAATGACTTCTTTTTTCTTCTTTTTATTAGGATTATTCAGTACAGACCAGCAGAATGCCTGAACAAGAAGTATTCCGATAAACGCCCCTATACTGTCGATTCCCACATCCTTTACCGCAGGTGTACGGGCATCCACAAAAGACTGATGATACTCATCCAGCCCTGCAAATCCCACACAGACAATTCCCGCAAGAAGCATTAGCCAGATTCCTCTCACACCATAGACATATAATGGAAAAGAAATAGCGATAGCCAGCAGAAAATACTCTGTCATATGTGCCGCTTTTCTCACATAGTAGTGAATTCCATCTGCCTTATAGGCAATCTCTTCACTGCTCAGATTCTCTGACAAAAGCTCGCTCTTCGTTTCTATGATCTCATAACTTATTTTATAGCTCAGATTACCTGAAACTTCACCCGGCTGGGCTGAGAATGAAAAGATGATATACATCATCAGCAGTGCCGGTAAAAAAGACAACGGTTTCAGCAATGTGATCAATATTTTCATTCTTTCTCGTTTTCCCCGTCTTCCTCTTCGTCTTCCAGATTCTTAACCATATTAGCCCTTTCAGCAATGCTCATTGATCTGTTCTGCCCGGATGCATCCTCTTTCTTCAGTTCTCCGCCTGCGGCAGCTCCATTGCCGCATTCTTCGCTGCTTTTGCTTTCTTGATCTTCTCTTCTGAGAGCATATTTTTAATGCCGAGAAACAGCAGACCAGCACCAATAGCTGCAAATGCAATTCCGGCAAGCATGAATCCCATACTTGTTCCTTCTTCACCTGTCACATATCCCTTACAGAGGCTGTAACTTGTATACAACAGATATATTCCCGCCAGACTCCAGAGTATAAATCTTCCACTGGAGACTTTCTGTTTTTCTGTATCCGACTCTTCTTCCCCGCTCTTTGCAATTTCCTGCGTATCTTCCTGCTGAATCTCTGCCGGGCTTTGTTCCAGCAGTTCTTCGTTTTCGTTTTTCTCCATAAAAACCTCCTCATATTTATAACTGTTCAACACCTTAACAGATGAAACTATCTTATCATTTTTTCTTTCAAACGTAAAGTCTTATACCTTAACAGAAGAGAAAGACTGCCGAATTGCTCCGACAGTCTCTCGCTTTTTACAAGTTCTCCCTGCTCTGCTGCCGGTTTTTTCTCCGTACATCCTGCACAGCCAAGCCGAAAACAAGTATCAGCAACAATATCATTTTGTTTTTTCCCAATATCCGGTTCCCCTCTCTTAAAATGGATTTTAATGGTTCTATAGCAATTTGCAGCCATCAAACAACAAACGGTTACAGATCGTTATAGTTTAACCGGATATCTCTCCATTTTATACATCCGCTCAGAAACCTTTTTTTCTCATATAGACAGCAATATCATGATAAACCTGCTCCCTGCCGATCTCATTAAGAATTTCATGACGCATTCCCGGATACAGTTTCCCCTTTACATCTTTATAACCGGCCCGTCGCATAGCCCGCACTGTCTTTGCAAAATGGCGCACATTGATCAGACAGGGATCCTCAGCCCCGCTTACAAACAATACCGGCATATCTGGATTTGTACAGGAAAAATGTTCCACATCATAGGCACGCTTCATCAGTTCAAATAATGCCAGATACGCATCGTCCGTAAAAGTGAAACCACACATTTCAGATTCCTCATATTCTTTCGCCACATCAGGATCAGACAGATCCAGGCTGTACATCTCTTATCCTTTCGGAATTTCATCGCCCCTGCACCAAATGACATTGTTTCGATAAGTTTACTTCTGTGTCTCGGTCCAAAGACTGCTTTCTCTGTCTTTGCAATGGCAACTCCCAGAGGCATGGCAGTATTGTAGCTTGGAGAACCGCACACGATCAGCATATCTACGCAGCTGTCATGTTCTGCCACAAATGCCCTCACTGCCAGCGAGCCCATACTGTGCCCCATCAGGATCAGCGGAAGTTCCGGATAGTATGCATGGATTTTCCTGTTCACTGTTCGGATATCCTGAAGCATCGCCTGTGCTCCCCCACCGTATGTAAAGCCGAGATCATCCTGATGTTTTACACTTTTTCCATGTCCTCTGTGATCATGGATCACCACCACATATCCAAGCTTTGCCAGATACTGCATAAACGGGATATATCTCTCTTTATGCTCACTCATTCCATGAACCAGCTGTACAACTGCACGATAAGGTTTCTTATCCGGTATCAGTGCCATGACCGAAATCTCAAGCCCGTCTGCTTCTGATTTAAAAGAACTCTCATACTTCATAAATCCACGCCTTCTTTCTGTATTTTCTTATATATTTATATTATCCGCTCTGATTTCTATAATTTTGATTATAAGTAAGACAATTGCCATTGTCAACGCATTCTGATATAATCAATTATATCGTTACTGTTCACTCTGTTCTCAGTAACATTACATCTGCACGAATGTTGTTGCAGATATAAAATTGAAACTTTTTAACATAATACGTTTCAGAGCGGTTATGCTCTAAGGCAGGAGGAAATATGACAAAAGGTAATAAGAAAGGACATGCCGGGCTGATTATTTTCATTCTGATCCTGGTTCTCGTCATTGGCGGAGGTACAGGTTTCTATTTCTATCAGCGACAGCAGCCACGCAAGGCAGTTGAAAATTTTCTTGACAGTATGAAGAAAATGGACTTCAATACAATGGAATCCATGATCCAGAGCAGCGATCTCACAGCACTGGACAATGCAGATATCCGCGATGCCGCATACACGGATTTCTTCTCAGAAATTAACAAAAAGATGACCTATAAGATCACCAGAAACAGATTCGACATCCAGAATGGTACAGCTTCTGTCACAGCACATATCACTTACATTGACGGAACCAATATTTATAAAGCGACTATCACTGAATTTCTCCGTCAGATCGTTTCCAACGCTTATGCCGGAAACCAGCTTACAGAAGAAGAGACACAGGCAAAACTTGCTTCTATTCTGGGTGAACAGGCAAAAAAAGTGGAAAAAGATGTATTCTCCGAAACAGATATCACCTATCCGGTGATCAAAACAGATTCCGGATGGAAAATTGTTTCTCTGGATGATGAGACAGTAAAAATCATGTCAGCAAACTTCAAGAGTGTTGAAGAGGAAATAAACAACTCCCTCAACAATATGGATAACGAAGATTCCTCAGGTTCTTCTTCCAATGCACCGGAGGCATCTGCAGATGATACGCTTAATCTCACAACAGAAAAATTACGATCAAATATACCAAACATACGATCACCAAAGACTTTGCCGGAAATCCATGTATTATGGTTTATTACGATTACACCAATAATTCTTCCTCTGCATCCAGTGCAATGGTTGATGTCAGCCTAAAAGCTTACCAGCATGGAGAATCCTGCGAGGCAGCGATTCCCGAGAATAATGACGATGCCATCGATCATTTTACAGCTGAGATTCAGCCGGACAGACCGTTAATGTATGCCAGGCATTTACACTGACAGATGAGAGTGATGTAACGGTTCAGGCACAGGAGGCATTTTCCTTTGATGAGGATGCAACTGCCAGACAGATACTTAAAGTAAAATAATCCGATTGTCAGACAGAGTTCCTCAATTGAGGCAGGGAACTTATTTGATTTGTTAAAATATGCATAGCAATTCAAAATTAATTTGAACCTGCTGTGCATATTTTTGTCTTTCATGGCACAATATGAAATGTAATAGCTTTATGATTCCTGTCAGAGCTGTCTGCAGCCACAGGGAGACGAAGGATGGTGACTTATGGGAAGTAAATGTTTAAGATATACGGCACTGACGATTTCCATCATCGGAGCTGTTAACTGGGGACTGATCGGTTTTTTCAATCTGAATCTGGTTGCTCTCCTTTTCGGAAGCATGAGCTGGATTTCCAGGATCATATATGGTCTGGTAGGAATTTGCGGTCTCTGTCTTCTGACCTTCTACGGCGATTCAGATTCTGAATCAGAATAAAAAAGGACTTCGGATTCTCCGAAGTCCCAAGAGCGATAGACGGGGCTCGAACCCGCGGTCTCGACCTTGGCAAGGTCGCGCGTTACCAACTACGCCACTATCGCACAAGCGGGTGATGGGAATCGAACCCACGTATCCAGCTGGAAGGCTGGTGTTCTACCATTGAACT
>ENA-OQAS01000914-OQAS01000914.1-human-gut-metagenome-genome-assembly--contig:-NODE-914-length-14743-cov-3.349959_pt1 | contig 14743 bp, 20 predicted proteins | sample MGYA00242733_ERZ504523 | MGnify/ENA primary metagenome ERZ504523 (study PRJEB26092, sample SAMD00036239) | human gut metagenome | host: Homo sapiens | study: EMG produced TPA metagenomics assembly of... | reverse complement strand
GACAGAAGATCTGAATGAGATGTTCTGGGGAAAGCTGGAATTTTGCAGAATAATTTTTATACATATGAGGATTATGCGCTGGTGGGAACCAAGGGCTACTGTTATGAAGGAAAAGACAGCTATGAGCATTTCTTGAAGATCCGGGAGCGGGAGCTGGGGCGGCTGCGCTGCTCTTTTGAAGGGGCGAAGGCTGCAGGATATGAGAAGTTTATCATGTTTCTTCATTATCCACCTACAAGTATTGGAGAGATGGAGAGTCCGTTTACCCTGATGGCACAGGAATTTGGCGCCGAGAAGGTGATCTATTCTCACTGTCATGGAGAGAAGCGGTATGATGACGCTTTAAAGGCTATGTGGATGGAATAGAGTACAAGCTGGTGTCAGGAGACTATCTGAATTTTAAACCGGAGCTGGTTTTACGCTAATTATATTGTCTGGAAAAATCCCTGGGAAGTATTATACTTTTCAGGGATGATTTTATGTGCTTTGAGAGAAAATATCTTCGGGGAGAAACGAGAAAATGAAGATTTACTACAGAGAGAAATCTGGCGGGATTGAAATTCTGCGGTGTTTTGGAATAGAAAGCAGAGTTGAGATTCCGGGAATGATAGATGACAATTGGTAATTAGTGCAGCACCGTATGCATTTTCTAGCCATATGGATGAGAAGGAAGACCTGAAAAATGCCAGTCTGTGGGAAGTGTCAGATGGTCTTGAGTTTGGCAGAGAAGAGCATGTTCTGGCAGGAAATGACGTGGAGGAGATTGTTTTTCCTTACACTTTAAAAGAGATTGGACGATATATTTTTATGGCTGCGGGAATCTGAAAAAGCTGGAGTTTTCTGACAGCCTGATGCAGATAGGCTGTGGTGCATTTACAGGCTGCCATGCATTGGAGAAGCTGACTGTGCATATGGAGCAGGGAAAGAAGTCTGGTGTTAAGGAAATGCTGGGCGAGATGTGGCAGAGGATAGATGTGAACTTTCTTTATGAGTATGAAGAAGCCAGACTTGTATTTCCGGAGCATTATGATGAGGCGGTTGAGAACACTCCGGCGCGTATTTTGTATACGGAATATCATGGATCAGGCAGTAATTACAGGCAGTGTTTTTATGATAAGGAGCTGAATTATCAGGAATATGACAGGCTTTTTGAAATGGCGGTAGCCATGGATAAGCTGGAAGTTCTGGTTGATATGTCATTTGGCAGATTGGAGTTTCCTTATGAACTGACCGGGAAAGCCAGGGAGAACTACAGGGAATATATCCGTAAGAATCTGGGAGATATTGCAGAATATCTGGTAAAGCAGGAGGATATGCACAGATTGGAAGTGATATCCTCGCAAAAACTCTGGACACTGGGAGGAATTGATTCTGCGTTGGATTGTGCATCTAAGAGAAAAGAAACGGAAGTATCCGCATTTTTGATGAATGAAAGAGCAAATCTGGTGGATAATACGGCAGGAAGTGAACGTATAGATGTGGATAAGCTGCAAAATAGTCAGGAAGCTGACAGGACAGAGCAGGGGAAAAATGAACAATCACAAACTACAGAAAAATCTTTGAATAGAAGAACTATACTAAGAAAAAAGAGGTTTGAACTGTGATAGATATAGAGGAAAATAATGATGCAGCCAGAGGATAAAATACAGGAAATAGCAGAAAGAGCAGAGCGTTTGCAGGAAATCGGCAGCAGTATTCTTAGGGCTGCGCGGGATGAATTATATCTGGGAATGCGGTTTTTGGATGTGGCGCTGAGCAGTTTTTCTTATCAGATGGATGGTCAGGTCCATGGATTTGGAACGGATGGAAGAGTGATGTATTTCCAGCCGCAGATGCTGGGAGGCTTATATAGAGAGAATAGGATTCTGGTGAACAGAGGGTATCTGCATATGGTATTCCACTGTATTTTCCGGCATTTTGCATGGAGCGGTACAGAAGGTAAGAAGAGGGCAGACGATGGAATCACAATCCAGGAACGTATGCGTGATCTGAGTTGTGACATTGCAGTGGAGCATATGATAGATGGGATGAACTATCGGAGTATCCGTTTCTCACGCAGTCTTCTGCGAAGGGAAACTTACCGTCTCCTTGAAAAAGAGGGAAAAACCCTCAACGCACAGAGAGTATATAAAATATTGTCAGAATGGAATCTGAACGAAAAGGATCTTACAAATCTGGAACAGGAATTTCGCACAGATGACCACAGATACTGGGAAAGTAAGAAACCGGATCAGAAACCGAATCCCATGCTCAGCGCAAATGGGGGGAGATCAATGATGGAATCGAGACGGATCTGGAAACCTTTTCCCAGGAGGCAGGTGAGCGGGACGGAGATTTCCTGGAGCAGATAAAAACAGAGAACAGAAGCAGGTATGATTACAGAGAATTCCTGCGGAAATTTGCAGTTTTTCATGAAGAACTGGCAGTGGATGATGACAGTTTTGATTACAATTTCTATACCTATGGTCTGCGTCTCTACGGAAACATGCCGCTGATCGAACCACTGGAATCTAAAGAAGTTAAGAAGATAGAGGAATTTGTGATCGTCATCGATACTTCCATGTCCTGTTCAGGAGAACTGGTGAGAAAGTTTCTGGAGGAAACCTACGGTGTACTTAGTGAGAGTGAGAGCTTTTTTACAAAAATAAATGTGCACATCATTCAGTGTGATGAGAAAGTCCACACAGATAAAAGGATCACCTCCCGGAAAGAAATGAAAGACTATATGGAACATCTGGAACTGTATGGAGATGGCGGAACAGACTTCAGGCCTGCATTTGAATGGGTGGACAAACTGCTGGAACAGCATGAATTTCATAACCTGAAAGGGATGATCTATTTTACAGACGGATTCGGAATTTACCCGAAGAAAATGCCGCCGTATAAGACTGCATTTGTGTTTATGCAGGATAATTACAGAGATGTGGATGTGCCGGTATGGGCCATGAAACTGATTTTGGATGAGGATGATTTTGAGAAGCCAGACAGGTAATGAAGAGGAAAATTTATAATTGCGGGAGCTGCAAATCGCGGAGCAATTCGTGGATATCAATGAAATGAAAAAACTGAGTAAGAGTAAGAAGTGTTCAGCAGGAAAGGATTTACATTATGGATATAAAACGAGCGAAACAGGAGATAAAGGACTCAATAGAAGCATACCTTGCGAAGGATGAATTTGGAGAATATCTGATCCCGGCCATACGCCAGAGACCAATTCTCCTTATGGGGGCACCGGGTATTGGAAAGACGCAGATTATGGAACAGATCGCCAGGGAATGTAAGGTAGGTCTGGTATCTTATACTATCACCCATCACACCCGTCAGAGTGCAGTAGGACTGCCGTTTATCAAAGAGAAAACCTTTGGTCAGGAGACTTTTTCTGTCACAGAATATACTATGAGTGAGATTATTGCCTCTGTCTATGAAAAGATGGAGAAGACAGGCCTGAAAGAAGGGATTCTTTTTATTGATGAGATCAACTGTGTATCAGAGACCCTGGCGCCTATGATGCTGCAGTTTCTTCAGGGAAAGACCTTTGGCAATCAGAAAGTACCGGAGGATGGGTGATCGTGACAGCAGGAAACCCGCCGGAATACAATAAATCTGTCCGTGAATTTGATGTGGTAACTCTTGACAGAATCAAGAGGATTGATGTGCAGCCAGACTTTGAAGTATGGAAAGAATATGCCTATGAGCAGGGGATCCACCCTGCTGTGATCTCTTATCTGGAACTTCGCAGAAAGAATTTCTACAGAATGGAGAACACAGTAGACGGACGGATTTTTGCCACTGCCAGAGGCTGGGAAGATCTTTCTAGGCTGATACAGGTATATGAAACACTGGATAAAGAAGTGGACAGAGAGGTGGTATATCAGTATATCCAGCATCCAATGATCGCAAAAGATTTTGCCGCATATCTGGCATTATGCAATAAGTATAAGACAGACTATGCAGTGGAGGATCTGCTTCAGGGTAAATGGACACCGATCACTCTGGGTAAGATCCGCAATGCTTCACTGGATGAGCATCTGAGTATTGTTGGTCTGCTGAACGGAAAGCTCAGCCAGTTATTTGCAGACTGTTATTTTATGGATGCCTATGTGACAAAGCTCTATGGTTACATGACAGAATACAGAGATAACCTTCCGGAAATGACGCTGGAATCCATTTATAAAAAGGCAGAAAATGATTTTCAGACTACAAAAAAATCTGAGCTTCTCACTAAAAATGAAGAAAAAGTATTTATCCGTACAGTGGATTTTCTTGAGAAATTATGGATAGAACTGAGGGGAGAAACTGGTTCTGAAGATAAAACAGAGAATAATAAAGCTGTTGAAATTTCAGAAAAAGATACCTATGAGCGGGCAAAAACAGCTTTTGCAACGGAGGCTGACAGTCTGGAAACTCAGACAGAATATATCTCTCAGACGCTTCAGAATGTTTTTGATTTTATGGAAGCTGCCTTTGGTGATAGCCAGGAAATGGTAGCATTTATTACGGAACTGAATGCAAACTTTACAGTATCTGGTTTATCCGGGAAAATGGTTCTGACCAGTATTACCGTCACAACAAGGGACTACTGTTTGATGACAGACAGAAACTGATCCTGGGACAAATGGAGGAACTGGAGAACACGATGAAGCGGGGACTAAAAATTAATTTTTATGCCAATTAGCATTGGATTTTCAGATAAATCGTGGTATGCTGATGAATAGAATTATGATTTGAGTGAAAAATATCAGGAATGCAGGCGCATTTGACTGTGCAGCAGTAGAACGATATGGAATCACTAGAAAAAACGAGGAGGAATATAAAATGGAATTAGAAGTATTAAGAAAAGATATGGTTGCAGCTATGAAAGCCAAAGATAAAGTAACAAAAGAAGCAGTCTCCTCTCTGATCTCTGCGGTAAAGAAGGTAGCGATCGATGAGGGATGCCGTGATGAGATTAAGAGTGATCTGGTGGACAGAGTTATTCTGAAAGAGTTGAAAACTGTGAAAGAACAGCTGGATACCTGCCCGGAGAGCCGCGAAAGATCTGAAGGCTGAATATCAGGCAAGATATGATGTGATCGCCAAATATGCGCCAAAACAGATGGATGCAGCAGAGGTAAAAGCATATCTGGAAGAAAAATTTGCAGATGTGATTGCGACGAAAAATAAGGGTCAGATCATGAAGGCTGTTATGGCTGATATGAAGGGAAAAGCAGACGGAAAGGTGATTAATCAGGTTGTGGCAGAGCTCTGCAAATAATGTGTTATCTTAACCGAATCAAGTAAGTCCCCTGCTTCAATTGCGAAAAGCAATAAGCAGTGGTGGGACTATGTGAAGAATAGGATCATCCAGCAGATTTGGTATGCAGAAAGCTGGATAGTTATCAAAATAGCCGCAGTATGCTGGAATGTCCGGATACTGCGGTATTTTATTAGGAGGTGAATATATATGGAGTTTCAGCATGAACTGATCATTCCTAATGAGGGATTTCCGTTTAAGGTTTTTCTTTTTGAAGGAGGAAATGGCAATTATGTGCGTGAGAAGCACTGGCATACGTCTGTAGAGATTTTTGCTGTGATGGAGGGGCGCCTGGATTTTTTTGTAAATAAGGATGAATATCCGCTGAAAGCTGGAGAGCAGATAATCATTAATTCCAATGAGACCCACTCTATCCATGCTGTGGAGAAAAATAAAACAGTAGTTCTGCAGATTCCTCTGAAACAGTTTGAGAATTATTTTACTGCCCAGAGATATATCCGTTTTCGGGGGCAGGAGGAGCTGGTGGATAAGAAACTGGCTTCTTTGCTTCGTAAATTATATCATGTGTATTCCGAGCGGAAAATTGGATATGAGTTCCGGACAATTTCTATTTTTTACGAGATTATGTATATCCTGGTGAAGGATTACCGTGTGACAGAGACCAGGGAGAAGGATATCCGACACAGCCGCCGTCTGGATGCATTGTCAAAAATCACCACATATATGCGTGAGCATTACAGGAGGAACTGAAGCTTTCTGATGTGGCGGCTACTTTTGGATACTCGGATGCATATTTGTCGCGAATGTTCCAAAATATGCAAAAATCAACTATAAAACTTATCTGCAGGATATCCGTATGGCATATGCGTACAGGGATTTGCTGAATACAGACCATACAATTAGTCAGATTGCACTAGATAATGGATTTTGCAGCAGCAGGGGTTTTTCCGGGGAATTTCAGAAAAGATATGGGGTACTTCCAAGTGAGATGCGAAAACAGATAAATGAAAAAGGTCAAAAAAACGCTATAGATTAGACAAGAAAACTGGCGAAAAGTACCCTTTATTCTGATATATTCTAAGCACAGTCAAGAAAACGTAATATCTACAGAATATAAGGAGGTTTTTGAAGTGAAAATTCAGAATGTAACAGATGCTTCCTTCCGTAAATATGGAAAGGTGCTTGAAGGGTATGACTTCAGTGCTCTTCTCAAAGAAATGAAACATACACCGGTTCCGGATGATGTGGTTTATGTACCATCTGTTGAGGAGCTGGAAGCTCTGGATGTAGCAAAAGCACTGCAGAATAAAGGATTTGGCGGAATCCCGATCGAAATTGGATACTGCAACGGACATAATAAGAAATTAAATGCAGTAGAATATCACCGCAGTTCAGAGATCAATGTAGCGGTAACAGATCTGGTGCTGCTTATCGGAAGTCAGCAGGATATCACAGATGATTTTACATATGATACTTCTAAGATCGAAGCATTCCTGGTACCTGCAGGAACAGGTATTGAAGTATATGCAACTACACTTCATTATGCGCCATGCAATGTACAGGATGGCGGTTTCCAGTGTGTAGTCGTACTTCCGGCAGGAACCAATACAGATCTTACATTTGAGACAGCTAAGACAGGCGAGGACAGCCTGCTGACAGCTAAGAACAAATGGCTCATTGCACATGAAGATGCGGCAATCGAGGGTGCAGTAAACGGACTTCGTGGAGAGAATATCACCATTGACTGAGTTGCTCGGAATCTGTGGCAGTAGAGTATCAGAATATAGTAAATGAATAACAAAATCATATAAATACATATCAAATATGGAGGAATTTATATTATGAACAATATACCAGTAGTAAAACTTGGATTAATCGCAGTAAGCCGTGACTGTTTTCCGATTCAGCTTTCTGAAAAGAGACGTGCAGCAATCAAGGAAACTTATAAAGGTGAACTTTATGAATGTCCTGTAACTGTTGAGAACGAGAAGGATATGGAGAAAGCTCTTGAAGATGTAAACAAAGCAGAGTGTAATGCGCTGGTTGTTTTCCTTGGAAACTTCGGACCTGAAACTCCTGAAACTCTGATCGCAGAGAGATTTGACGGACCTTGCATGTATGTAGCAGCAGCAGAAGGTGACGGCGATATGATCAACGGCAGAGGTGATGCTTACTGTGGTATGCTTAACTGCTCCTACAACTTAAAAATGCGTCATCTGAAAGCATATATTCCGGAATATCCTGTTGGAACAGCAGATGATATTGCAAAGATGATCGCTGATTTCGTACCGGTTGCACGTGCAGTCATCGGTGTCAGCAATCTTAAGATCATTACTTTCGGACCACGTCCACAGGACTTCTTCGCATGCAACGCACCTATTAAAGGCCTCTATGAGCTGGGTGTTGAGATTGAAGAGAACTCAGAGCTTGATCTTCTTGTTTCTTTCAAAGAGCATGAAAATGATCCTCGTATCCCGGAAGTTTGTGCAGATATGGCAAAAGAGATGGGCGAAGGCAAATATTATGCTGACCTTAATGTGAAAATGGCACAGTTTGAGCTTACACTTCTTGACTGGGCAGAGGCTCATAAGGGAGCAAGAAAATACGTTGCATTTGCTGACAAATGTTGGCCTGCATTCCCGTCACAGTTTGGATTTGAACCTTGCTATGTAAATAGCCGTCTGGTTTCCAGAGGAATTCCGGTATCCTGTGAGGTTGATATCTACGGAGCACTCAGCGAGTACATCGGACTTTGCATTTCCAATGATGCAGTTACACTGCTTGATATCAACAACTCTGTTCCACAGTATATCTATGATGAAGATATTAAAGGAAAATACGATTATAAGCTTACTGATACATTTATGGGATTCCATTGTGGAAATACTCCTGAATGCAAGATGTGTGATTCCAGAGCTGTTAAATATCAGCTGATCCAGCACAGACTTCTTGAGCCGGCAGGATCTGAACCAGACTTCACAAGAGGAACTCTTGAAGGTGATATCGCTGCATCTGACATTACATTCTATCGTTTACAGTGCAATTCCGAGGGCGAGCTGGTTTCTTATGTTGCAGAAGGTGAAGTACTGGATGTACCTACAAGATCATTCGGTGGTATCGGTATTTTCGCAATCAAAGAAATGGGAAGATTCTACCGTCACGTACTGATCGAGGGCAACTATCCGCATCATGGAGCAGTTATGTTTGGACATTACGGAAAAGCATTCTATGAGGTAGTGAAATTCCTTGGACTGGATGTTAAGAAGATTGGATACAACCAGCCTGCAGGTGTAAGATACCCGACAGAGAATCCATGGGGTTAATGAGAAATCAGTAAAACGGATTATTAATGTTCATGTGAAGTGAATGAATCTGAATACAGAATAAATAAACTGACACTATATTAAAGGCATCCCGGGGCTTTGCTCTGGGATGTATTAGATTAGAAATAGAAAAGGAGAGCACTTATGTATTATATTGGTATTGACCTTGGTACTTCCGCTGTAAAACTTCTTCTTATGGAAGAATCAGGAAAATCTGTAACATCGTATCCAGAGAATATCCTTTATTCTTCCCACATCCGGGCTGGTCTGAGCAGAAACCGGAAGACTGGTTTGCACAGAGTATGGAAGGTATGAAAGAGCTGACAAAGGATATCGACAGAGCGCAGGTAGCAGGAATTGGTTTTGGCGGCCAGATGCATGGTCTGGTAACACTTGACAAGGATGATAATGTGATCCGTCCTGCAATCCTCTGGAATGACGGACGTACAGGCGAAGAGACAGAATATCTGAATACAGTGATCGGAAAAGACAAACTTCACAGTATACAGCAAATATTGCTTTCGCAGGCTTCACAGCACCGAAGATCCTCTGGATGCAGAAAAATGAGCCTGAGAACTTTAAGAAGGTAGTAAAGATTATGCTTCCTAAGGATTATCTGGCATATCGTCTGTCCGGTTCTTTTTGTACAGATGTTTCTGATGCTTCCGGTATGCTTCTTCTTGATGTGAAGAACCGCTGCTGGTCAAAAGAAATGCTGGAGATCTGTGGAATCACAGAAGAGCAGCTTCCGAAACTGTATGAGAGTTGGGAAGTAGTAGGAACTCTGAAACCTGAGATTGCGAAAGAACTTGGATTCAGTGAGAATGTAAAAGTTGTTGCAGGTGCAGGTGACAATGCGGCAGCTGCTGTAGGAACAGGTACAGTTGGTGACGGTCAGTGTAATATTTCTCTTGGAACATCCGGAACTGTGTTTATTTCCAGTAAAAACTTTGGTGTGGACGAAAATAACGCACTTCATTCTTTTTGTCATGCAGATGGAAGCTATCATCTGATGGGATGCATGCTCAGCGCAGCTTCCTGTAACAAATGGTGGGCAGAGGAGATTCTTCAGACAAAGGATTTCGCAGCAGAGCAGGCTCCAATTCAGAAGCTGGGAGAGAATCATGTATTCTTCCTTCCATATTTGATGGGAGAACGTTCACCTCATAATAATCCTGATGCAAGAGGTGTATTCTTCGGGATGTCCATGGACAGCACAAGAGCAGACATGACACAGGCTGTTCTGGAAGGTGTTGCCTTTGGTCTTCGTGATTCCCTGGAAGTTGCAAGAGGCCTTGGAATCAAGATTGAGAGAACCAAGATCTGCGGTGGCGGAGCTAAGAGCCACTGTGGAAGAAGATTATTGCAAACGTTATGAACCTGAAGGTTGATGTTCTGGAGAACGAAGAAGGACCGTCCATGGGTGGAGCTATGCTGGCAGCAGTAGGCTGTGGTGCTTACCCGGATGTAGAAACCATCGGTAAGAAATTTGCCAAAGTTGTTGATACAGTAGAACCGGATCCTGAACTGGTTGCAAAATATGAAGAGAGATATCAGAAGTTCAGAACTCTGTATCCGGCGATGAAGCCATTGTTCTAATCGAATATCTGCCTGACATACTGGGGTTGTTGTGCTTATTTAGCACAACAACCCATTTGACGTACATCTGATGATGACCAATCACCATAGCCTATTTGATTATGACATATCAGGAAAAGGGCAGCTTCAGGAATTCTTCCATGGCTCTGCTGATATAGCGGCCTTTCTTCCAGTAAAAAAACACAGTGCGTTTACTGCTCTGACCGGGCAGCTTATAAAAAACAAGTTCTGAATTTGTTGGAACTCTGGAGAGCAGAAGATCCCCGATGAAAGTGATACCCATTCCCAAACATGCAATATTATAGGCAGTCATCTGCTGATCCAGGCGAAATACTACAGAAGGCGAAAAGTGATTTTCCTGACAAATGGTAAGTGCACGCTTACCGGTATCATTATCTGAACGAAGAATAATAAATGGTTCGTTCTCGAATTTGTTTAATGGAACAGAAGGAATATGAGAAGAACGGAACTGCCCGTTCCGGATTTCCTCAATAGGAATCTGATATTTCTGCAGTCTGGTATTGATTGAATAATTTTTGGGAACTGCAAGAAGAAGTTGTTCTTTCTGGTAGATATAACGTTCAAAAATCTGGTTATCCAGAATACAGTTATCAATCACCAGATCTAACTTTCCGGCCTGGAGAAACTGGGATAGCTTTGCTGTACTTTCTTCTACAAGAGAAATTTGAACATGGGGGAATTTTTGGGAAAAATCAGCAATAAGGGGAGGCAGAATCCACGAAGAAAAAAAGTTACTGCCACCTACATTAAGAGTTCCTGTTTTGAGATTTCCCAGATCCAGTAGGTAGTTTTCGAGATTATTTTCAATATCCATGACTTTTTCAACAGCCTGTATATAATGTTTTCCAACTTCAGTTAACTGCAAAGGTTTGGTACTTCGATCAAAAATAGGATAGCCAATACGGTTTTCCACACGTTTTACATTGGCGCTTAAAGAAGGCTGCGAAATGAAAAGAGCAGCAGCAGCTTTGGAAAAGCTTTTTTCCTTGTAGACCTCATAGATGTATTCCATTCCCTGAAACATATAAACTCCTCCGATATATAACTTAAACACTATATATTTTATAAAATATATGTATTTGATTATATTATAGCAGAGATATATAATGAGGGCAAATACATGGGAGGGCGAATAACTATGAAAAAACAGACTATCGTGTAGAAAGGGATTCTATTGGTGTAAAGGATATTCCGGAAGATGTATATTATGGAGTACAATCCTTACGTGCGGCTGAAAATTTCCACATTACGGGGCTGAATATGCATCCGGAAATTATTAACAGTCTTGCATACATAAAAAAGCAGCAGCGATAACCAATTGTGAGGTGGGGCTTCTTGAGAAGAAAAAAGCACAGGCGATTGTCCAGGCATGTGATGAAATTGTTTCAGGAAAATTCCATAATGAATTTATTGTGGATCCTGTTCAGGGAGGAGCTGGCACATCTTTAAATATGAATGCCAATGAAGTAATTGCAAATCGCGCAATTGAGATACTGGGAGGAAAAAAGGGCGATTATACAATTATAAATCCTAACGATGATGTGAATTGTGGACAGTCTACCAATGACGTGATTCCTACTGCCGGTAAAATGACTTCTCTTCGTTTGTTGCAGAATCTGAAAAAACAGCTTCTTCGCCTCTATGATGCTCTTAATGAAAAAGCTACAGAGTTTGATCACATAATAAAAATGGGGCGTACACAGATGCAGGATGCAGTACCAATTCGTCTGGGACAGGAATTTAAGGCATATTCGGTAGCAATCATGCGTGATATCCACAGAATGGATAAAGCAATGGATGAAATGCGGACTCTTAATATGGGAGGTACTGCTATTGGAACAGGAATTAATGCAGATGAGGGCTATCTGAGAAGAATTGTTCCAAATCTCACTGAAATATCGGGAATGGACTTTATACAGGCTTTTGATCTGATTGATTCCACTCAGAATCTGGATCCATTTGTAGCTGTTTCCGGTGCTGTGAAAGCATGTGCGGTAACTCTTTCCAAAATGTCAAATGATCTCCGTCTGATGTCCTCCGGTCCACGTACTGGTTTTGGGGAGATTAATCTTCCGGCAAAACAGAATGGTTCCTCTATTATGCCAGGTAAAGTTAATCCGGTTATTCCTGAAGTAGTGAATCAGGTTGCTTTTAATATTATTGGTAATGATGTTACCATTACCATGGCTGCAGAGGCTGGTCAGCTGGAATTAAATGCGTTTGAGCCGATTATTTTCTATTGCATGTTTCAGTCTATCGATACTCTTGGCTATGCAGTCCAGACATTGGTAGATAATTGTATTGTAGGAATTACGGCAAATGAAGAAAGATGCCGTTATCTGGTAGAAAACAGTGTAGGTATTATCACTGCAATCAGCCCCCATCTTGGATATCAGAAGGCTGCGGATATTGCAAAAAGGCAATTAAGACAGGCGAATCTGTAAGAAGTCTGATTCTGAAAGAAAAGCTTATGGACGAGGATGAACTTAATCGCATTCTGGATCCGATCCATATGACGGAACCTGGTATTCCGGAAAAGATTATCTTATAAAAAAATAAAGAAAAAACAGGCGGGAAAATCTTCCCGCCTGTAAAATCGTCTGGACACATATCATATATAAATATGATTTTTATATTTTTGAATTATTCGATTGATTTCAACCGGATTAGAACAGACCTGTGATCTTACCTGTCTCGTCTACGTCGATTCTCTCAGCAGCCGGAACTTTAGGAAGACCTGGCATTGTCATGATCTCGCCTGTAAGAGCTACGATGAATCCTGCACCAGCGGAAATCTTCAGGTTACGTACTGTAACTTCGAAGTCAGTAGGAGCACCCAGTTTAGTCTGGTCATCTGTTAAGCTGTACTGTGTCTTAGCTACACAGATCGGGCAGTTGCCAAAGCCAAGAGCTTCTAACTGTTTCGCCTGTTTCTGAGCGTTAGCTGTCAGAACTACTTCTTACCGCCATATACTTTCTGAACGATCTGGTTCAGTTTGTCTTCGATAGAACCTTCCAGTTCATATGCATAGGAGAAGTCGTTTGGTTCTTCAACAAGACGGATAACTTCTTCTGCAAGTTTGATTCCGCCTTCGCCGCCTTTTGCCCATACTTCAGAAAGAGCAACGTTAACGCCCAGTTCTTTACATTTAGCTTCTACAAAGTCAAGCTCTGCTTTTGTATCTGTAGGGAATGCGTTGATAGCAACAACACATGGAAGTTTGTATACGTTTTTGATGTTGGAAACGTGTTTTAACAGGTTCGGGATACCTTTTTCAAGAGCTTCCAGGTTTTCATTGTTAAGGTCAGCTTTAGCAACGCCGCCGTTGTATTTCAGGGCACGTACTGTAGCTACGATTACAACTGCGCTTGGTTTTAAACCAGCCATACGGCATTTGATATCAAGGAATTTCTCAGCACCAAGGTCAGCACCGAAACCAGCTTCTGTGATTGCATAATCAGCAAGCTTCATAGCCATCTTTGTAGCTGTTACAGAGTTACATCCATGAGCGATGTTTGCGAATGGTCCGCCATGTACGATTGCAGGAACGTGTTCCAGAGTCTGTACAAGGTTTGGTTTCAGAGCATCTTTTAACAGGCTGTCATAGCGCCTTCTGCGTGAAGGTCACCTGCTGTTACAGGTTTCTGCTCGGAAACTTTTCCGTATGTATATCCGATGATGATCTTGGATAATCTTTCTTTCAGGTCTTTGATGTCGCTTGCAAGACAGAGAACTGCCATGATTTCAGATGCAACTGTGATGTCGTATCCGTCTTCACGAGGCATACCGTTTGTCTTTCCGCCAAGACCATCTACTACGTTACGAAGCTGACGGTCGTTCATATCTACACATCTTCTCCATGTGATCTTACGTGGGTCGATGTTTAATGCATTGCCCTGGAAGATATGGTTATCGATCATAGCTGCCAGTAAGTTGTTAGCTGCGCCAATGGCATGGAAGTCACCTGTGAAGTGAAGGTTAATATCTTCCATAGGAACAACCTGTGCATATCCGCCGCCTGCTGCACCACCTTTTACACCGAATACCGGTCCTAAGGATGGCTCACGAAGAGCTACCATAACACTCTTGCCAAGTCTCTGCATACCATCTGCAAGACCTACAGTAGTAGTAGTTTTACCTTCTCCTGCTGGAGTTGGGTTGATAGCTGTAACGAGGATTAATTTTCCATCCTTCTTATCACTTTCTTTCAGAAGATTGTAGTCGATTTTTGCTTTGTATTTTCCGTACTGCTCCAGATATTTGTCGTCAATACCTGCTTTCTCTGCGATCTGAGTAATTGGAAGCATCTCGCATTCCTGTGCAATTTCAATGTCTGATTTGAATCCCATAATTGTTTTTCTCCTTTCGTTTCCGCATAACATGAAAAACTTCTGTTGCTGTTCACTCCGCGATCAGCAACAATTATTAATTGAAAGAAGTATTGGCCGGTCTGCCTGGTATTCCTGATTTCTGCCCTGAAGTTATAAAAAAAGGCCAGTATCTGAATATTTCAAATACTGCCCAGACGGTCGGCTCCCACAAACC
>ENA-OQAS01000913-OQAS01000913.1-human-gut-metagenome-genome-assembly--contig:-NODE-913-length-14745-cov-2.341360_pt1 | contig 14745 bp, 17 predicted proteins | sample MGYA00242733_ERZ504523 | MGnify/ENA primary metagenome ERZ504523 (study PRJEB26092, sample SAMD00036239) | human gut metagenome | host: Homo sapiens | study: EMG produced TPA metagenomics assembly of... | reverse complement strand
GGACGGGAAAGAAACGAAGCTTCAGAAGGCGAATACCATGTTTATGGCTCTGGAACTGGAACCTGGTTCACATGAGATACGCCTTACATATTTGCACACCTTATCTGAAAGCGGGAATGCTTCTTTCTGTTCTGGGCTGGTTATATATGTAATGCTGGTGTTCAGGAAGAAAAGTAATCCAAATTCCATTGCTTCAGGAAGTCTGGAATGTATCTGAGTCTCGTTACTGAGAACGAAGAGAACAGTAACATACGTGCTATTATCCTGTGAAGTGTTTGACACACTGGAGCATGCAGATTGTTGGAATGGACATTTCTGTAAATTTGTGTATAATAAAGTAGAAATAAGAATTGCGGGAGCTGTAAAGTGCTTAGGAGTAAAATAACCTTTTGCCCCTGACATTATAGAAAATATTTACAGGAGTAACAGACAGTGAATGAGAAACTAGTCTGTTGTATATGAATGAAACAAAATGAGGAATGACATCATGAGTAATTATCAGTGGTACTTCCGGCATATAATGAGGAGCTGATGGTTGGGAAAACCTGTCGGGTGCTGGCGGAAGTTCTTACAGAAGCGAAGATTCCCTATGAGCTGGTGGTTGTAAACGATGGTTCCGGCGACCGGACATGGGAAGAAATTCAGAAGGCAGGAGAGAGGGATGCGAATGTGACAGGCGTTCTTTTTCCAGAAATTTCGGAAGGAAGCAGCGATTTTTGCAGGGCTTGCGCAGGCCTGTGGAGATGTGGTGGCTGTTATGGACTGTGACCTGCAGCATCCGCCACAGACACTTCTTGAGATGTACAGACTGTGGCAGGAAGGCTATGAAGTAATCGAGGGTGTGAAGGCAGACAGAGGAAAAGAGGGCTTTTTACATAAAGAATGTGCAGGATTTTTCTATGATATCATGTCTAAGGCAACTAAGGTGAATATGAAGGATGCCTCGGATTTTAAGATGATGGACAGGAAGGCTGTGGACAGTATTCTGTCTATGCCTGAAAGAAATATGTTCTTTCGGGCTACTTCTTCCTGGGTGGGATATAAGACTACCAGTGTGGAATTTGAGGTGCAGGAGAGAGAGGCCGGCGTTTCCAAGTGGTCTCCGTGGGCTCTGGTGAAATATGCGTTCACAAATATAGTGGCATTTACTACTTTTCCGCTGCAGTTTGTTACGATCACAGGAGCAATATGTTTTGTCTGTTCGCTGGTCCTTATGGTCTATTCGCTTGTGCAGTATTTTACAGGTTCTGCAGTGGAAGGTTATACCACCCTGCTGATGGTGCTGCTACTGGTGGGAAGCGCTATGATGATCAGTCTTGGGATCATTGGATATTATATTTCCAAGATTTATGAAGAAGTAAAGCGCAGACCGAGATATATTATTTCAAAAGTAATTAAGAATGGAAATATACAGGACTGAGAGGATATATTTTATGAAGCAATGGATCAGAAAAATGTATGAAAGTTCCGTTATCCGCTATATTTTCTTTGGCGGATGTACCACTATGGTAAATCTGGTCAGCTTTTTCATTCTCAGAAAGCTGAAGGTGGAGCTGAATATCGCCAATATTATTTCAATCATCCTGGCGATCCTGTTTGCCTATGTGGTAAATTCGAAGTATGTTTTTCAGGATAAATGCGAGACATTGAAGGATCATGTTCAGCATTCTGCAAATTGTCAGTGCCAGACTGGTCACTATGGTGATCGAGGTTGGCGGTGTATGGCTGCTTGTGTCAGTGATGGGGCTTAATGATATGATCGGAAAATTCCTGACACAGTTTATTGTGTTGATACTGAATTATGTATTCAGTAAATTTTTTGTGTTTACAACAGGGAAATCAAAATAATGAAGGAAAAGAGAGGGAAAACTCATGACTCTGGAAGAAGCTATTGCAAAGATTAAGCCATTAGATCACAATGCCATGGAGATTGCACAGAAAAGATGGGACAGTATTGCAAAACCACTGCATTCTCTTGGAAAACTGGAGACTCTTTTGATCCAGATCGCGGGAATTACAGGAAACGCAGAGGTGGATCTTTCCAGGAGAGGTCTGATCGCCATGTGCGCGGATAATGGCGTGGTAGAAGAGGGTGTGACACAGACCGGACAGGAAGTTACTGCCATCGTTGCCGAGAATTTTCTGAAATATGACACATCTGTCGGTGTGATGTGTAAGCAGAACCATGCGGAGATTTTTCCGGTGGATATGGGGATGGTAACGGACACAAAAGTCCGCACAGACCATAAAATTGCCTATGGTACACAGAATATGACCAAGGGTCCTGCCATGACAAGAGAACAGGCTGTAAAGGGGCTTGAAGCAGGCATTGACATGGTAAGGGAACTGAATGATAAGGGCTACCGGATTCTGGCAATAGGGGAAATGGGAATCGGAAATACAACCACCAGCAGTGCAGTTGCTTCTGTGTTGCTGAAACAGCCGGTGGAAGAGATGACAGGGCGCGGCGCAGGTCTGACCAGCGAGGGACTTATGCGCAAGATCAATGCGATCAAAAAAGCCATTGCATTAAATGAACCAGATCCTGAGGATGCTATTGATGTTCTGGCAAAGGTAGGCGGCCTTGATATCGCTGGAATGGCAGGTGTCTTTCTGGGAGGTGCGGTTTATGGTATTCCTGTAGTCATGGACGGATTTATTTCCTGTGTTTCTGCGCTGATCGCCATGCGTATCTGCCCGGCTGTGAGGGATTATATTCTTGCATCCCATGTATCAAAAGAGCCTGCTGCCCATCTGATCCTTGAGAATATGGGGAAAGAAGCAATCATTCATGCGGATATGTGTCTGGGCGAGGGAACCGGAGCAGTAGCTTTATTCCCGATCCTTGATCTGGCAGCAGCGGTTTATCATTCTATGAGTACTTTTAACGATATCCACGTGGAACAGTATGAGGAGCTGAAATAATGCTGACGCTTGTGACAGGGGGAAGCGGGAGCGGAAAATCCGCTTTTGCGGAAGACAGGGTGCTTTCTTTCGGGGATGCACAGAGGATTTATATAGCGACCATGCACCCTTTTGATGAAGAGAGCCATAAAAGGATCAGAGACACCAAAAGATGCGTGCAGGAAAAGGTTTCGAGACAGTTGAGTGCTATACAGGGCTCAAAAATGTGAAACTGCCTGCCGGATGTGTGGTGCTTCTGGAATGTATGTCGAATCTGGTGGCAAATGAAATGTTTGAAGAGCAGGGAGCCCATGACCGGACAGTTTCGGAAGTTACAAAAGGGATTGAGAATCTACTGGAACAGGCTGCTCATGTGGTGATCGTGACAAATGAGATTTTTTCAGATGCGGTTGTGTTTGACGGAGATATGGATTCTTATCTGAAATATCTGGGAAAATCAATCAGACTGCTGCACAGAGAGCTGATGAAGTGGTGGAAGTTGTATATGGGATACCAGTCTTTCACAAATCCACAGATACCTGCAGCAATCTTTGCAAATAATACATTTGACAGGATTGACATACTATGAAAAAGAGGAATTGATCAATGAAATCTTTATGGAATAATTTTAAGGTGGCATTTGCCATGTTTTCTAAGATTCCCATGCCCCGCGCTGACTGGACAAAGGAAAATATGAAGTATATGTTCTGTTTTTTTCCGTTTATCGGAACTGTGATCGGCGGGCTGACTATGCTGGTGGCGTATCTGGGACTTCGGTTTGGGTATCAGCCGGGATTCGTGACAGCAGTGTTGGTGCTGGTACCTGTATTTGTGACAGGCGGGATCCATGTGGATGGTCTTTTGGATACTTCGGATGCTCTGAGTTCCTGGCAGGAGAGAAGCAGAAGGCTGGAGATTCTTAAGGATTCCCATGCAGGTGCTTTTGCCGTTATTACTGCGGCGGTATATTTCATTGCCTGGTACGGCGCTTACAGTCAGTTGTTTAACAGTGCAGAGAATATGAGGCGATCGGAATTCTGAGCCTTGGTTTTATGGTTTCCAGATGTCTGTCAGGAATCGGAGTTATTACCTTTCCGAAAGCAAAGGCAGACGGTACAGTTGCTGAGTTTTCCAGAAATTCTTCAGATGTGCTCTCGAGAAATGTGCTGATCGTCTATCTGGTGCTTCTGGCTGCGGGAATGATCTTGATCCGGCCTGTATGGGGAAGTCTGGCTTTTGTGGGAGCTTTGCTGATTTTCTGGTATTATCATCATATTGCGATGAAGTACTTTGGCGGGACAACCGGGGATATTTCGGGATTCTTTCTTTGTATCTGTGAAGTTGGGATGGCATTGATCCTGGCGGTGTTTTCTAATTTTTGAGGAGAAGAGTATGGAAATGATAATCGGCGGTGCATATCAGGGAAAGACTGAATATGCCAGGAAACAGTATCCACAGTTAAGGTGGAGTGACGGCGGTTCTGTCACAGAGGAGGAACTGATGAATGCTCAGGGTGTGACTGGTTTTCAGCAGTATATCCGCAGTGAACTGGAGAATGGAAAGGATGTGTCAGATCTTGCGGAAAAAATCATCTGTAAGAATCCGGATATTGTCCTTGTCTCTCAGGAAGTAGGGTACGGGGTTGTACCTGTGGATGCTTTTGACAGAAAATACAGAGAGGCTGTAGGGCGTGTATGTACGAAGCTGGCAGCATACAGTCATAAGGTGACGCGCGTGATCTGCGGGATTGGAACGGTGATCAAAGATGATTAAATTATGGCTGATCAGACATGGAAAAACAGAAGGGAATAAACTTTCCAGATATATCGGCACAACGGATGAGCCGTTATGTCAGGAGGGAACAGAGTTTCTGCATAAGATGGATTATCCAAAGGTTCAGGCGGTTTATGTAAGTCCTCTGAAACGATGCGTGCAGACAGCAGAGATTCTTTTTCCGGGAGAGCCGGTACATATTATTGAAGAGCTGGCAGAATGTGATTTCGGAGAGTTTGAAAATAAGAACTATAAAGAGCTGGAAGGTAATCCGCACTATCAGGAATGGATTGACAGCAACGGTACTCTGCCTTTTCCGGGAGGAGAAAGCAGGGAAGGGTTTAAAAGCAGAAACCTGAGAGGATTTGACAGGGTTGTGTCCGGATGTATCCGCAGCCATGTGGCAGAGGCGGCGCTTGTCATCCATGGCGGTACGATCATGAATATCATGGAAGAGTATGCAGATATACAGAAACCATTTTATGAGTGGCATGTGAGAAATGGCGGCGGCTATGAGGTGGAGCTGGATGAGAATCTCTGGAAGAATGGACGAAAACAGCTCAGGGTTAATTCTGCGATTATGGAAGGATAACTCTCCTATCTTACAAAAATTGTTGACAAACCTGAAAATTTGTCATAAATCAGCTTCATCAGAAAACAGGAAAATCAAAAAGAACGAGGTTGTTCATTGTCATCAATGACTGCCCCGTTCTTTTTTATCTGTTCACCGGAGATAGTATAAAACCTAAAAAAATTTGAAAAACCAAAAAGTTTTTGTAAATTATACTTGCATTATCCGGAGAAATATGTTACAGTATTAGTACATAATTCCTAAACAAAAGGTAAAAAGCAGTAGCGAATTGGTAGTTTTTAACAAGTAAAAGGAGGAACTATATGCTGGTAATTGGTAATGGAAGAATGATCACACAGGACGCATCCAACCCATTCCTGGAGAATGGTGCTGTAGCAATGGATGGTAACACCATAGTAATGGTGGGGGTAACTGAAGAGGTAAAGAAAGTTTATCCGGATGCTGAATTTGTTGATGCGAAGGGTGGGGTTATCATGCCGGCATTTATTAATGCCCATGAGCATATCTACAGCTCCTTCGCAAGAGGCTTAAGCATTAACGGATATATCCTCAGGGATTTCTGGATATTCTGGATGGCTTATGGTGGACAGTTGACCGTCATCTGACACTGGAGCAGACAAAGCTTTCTGCATATGCTACATACATTGATTCTATCAAGAATGGTGTAACCACAGTGTTTGACCACCATGCAAGCTTTGGCCATATTACAGGTTCCCTCAATGCGATCGAGGAAGCTGCGAAGGATTTAGGTGTGCGTACCTGCCTCTGCTATGAGATTTCTGACCGTGACGGAATGGAGAAATCCAGAGAATCTGTAATGGAGAACGTGAATTTTATCAATCATGCACTTGCAGACGACAGTGATATGATCGCCGGAATGATGGGTATGCATGCATCCTTTACAATCTCTGATGAGACAATGGCTCTCTGCAATGAACTGAAGCCGGAAGGTGTTGGATATCACATCCATGTAGCAGAAGGCATTTACGATCTCCATCAGTGTCTGAAAGAGCATGGCAAACGTATTGTTGACCGTCTTCATGACTGGAATATCCTTGGACCGAAGACTTTGCTCGGTCACTGTATCTATGTGAATGAACATGAGATGGATCTGATCAAAGATACAGATACCATGGTTGTACATAACCCGGAATCTAACATGGGTAATGCCTGTGGATGTCCTCCGACCATGAGAATGGTACAGAAGGGAATCCTTACAGGTCTTGGTACAGACGGATATACTCATGATATGATGGAATCCTGGAAGGTTGCAAATGTTTTACACAAACACAGCCTCTGCGATCCGAATGCAGCCTGGGGAGAAGTTCCGCAGATGCTTTTTGAAGGAAATGCAAAAATTGCAAATAGATACTTTAAAAAACAGCTTGGTGTCCTGAAAGAGGGTGCGGCAGCAGATGTGATCGTAATCGATTATGATCCGCTGACACCAATGAATGAAAGCAACATTAACGGACATCTGATGTTCGGTGTAAACGGAAGCATGGTCCAGACTACTGTATGTAACGGTAAGTCTGATGAAAGACCGCGAAGTCCTTGTATGCGACGAGGCAAAAGTTATGGCAGACTGCGTCAGGCTGCAAAAGAACTTGCAGATGATATTAATGGTTAATCTGTAAAGAATTGTAAAGAAGATAAGTTTTCTGCCTGGCAAAAATAAATGTAAACAAAATATAGAACGGATGGAGAGAAGCCATACCGTATGAAATAATGGAGGATCGGATTATGAGTGAAGTCATGACCTGTATGCCCTTTGAACAGTTAATGAACTGGGTATTAGAAGAAAAGAAAACAAAAGGAACAGTTTTCGGACAGCACAGAGCTTATGCAGCGGAAACTGACAGGAAGCTGAATATATTTGAGAGAAATCTGGAAACACCGATCGGACCTGCTGCAGGACCGCATACACAGTTAACACAGAACATTGTTGCTTCTTACTATGCAGGCGCACGTTTCTTTGAGCTGAAAACAGTTCAGAAGATGGACGGTGCAGAGCTTGCAGCCTGTATCAACAGACCATGTATCCTTGCAGATGATGAAGGATATAACTGTGAATGGTCTACAGAGCTTTATGTTCCTCAGGCAATGGGAGAATATATTAAAGCATGGTTTATCCTGCATGTGATCGCCAAAGAATTTGATCTGGGTGCACAGGACGGATTCCAGTTCAATATTTCCGTTGGATATGATCTTGCAGGGATCAAAGAGCCAAAGGTTAATACTTTCATTGACAGTATGATGGAAGCAAAAGATACTGAAATCTTTAAAGAATGTAAACAGTGGTTATTGGACAATGTAGATAAATTTGAAAAAGTTACAAAAGAGGATATTGAGGCGATTCCGTCTGATATCTGTAATTCCGCAACAATCTCTACTCTCCATGGATGTCCTCCAAACGAGATTGAGAGCATTGCAAATCATCTGTTTAAAGAGAAACATCTGAACACATTTATCAAATGTAACCCGACTCTCCTGGGATATGAATTTGCCAGAAAGACCATGGATGACATGGGATATGATTATATGGTATTCGGTGATTTCCATTTCAAAGATGACTTACAGTACGAAGATGCGATTCCGATGTTTAAGAGACTGCAGGCACTTGCAGATGAATTGAACCTTGCGTTTGGTGTGAAGATCACCAATACATTCCCTGTAGATGTTACAAGAAATGAACTTCCAAGCGAAGAAATGTATATGTCCGGAAAATCTCTTTTCCCGTTATCCATTTCTCTTGCAGCCAGACTTTCCCGGGAATTTGACGGAAAACTCCGTATCGCTTATTCAGGCGGTGCTGATTACTATAATATCGACCGTATCGTCGGATGTGGTGTATGGCCTGTAACAGTGGCAACTACACTTCTGAAGCCGGGCGGATATCAGAGATTTACCCAGATGGCAGAGAAAGTAATGGCTGACGGTGTGAAAGAATGGAAAGGCATTGATGTAGCTGCACTTGAGCAGCTGGCCGAGGATGCGAAAAAAGATGCTCACCATGTAAAGAGCATCAAACCGCTTCCTAAGAGAAAAACTGATTCAGAGGTTCCGCTCCTTGACTGTTTCTTTGCTCCATGCGAAGAAGGATGTCCGATCCACCAGGATATCACAACCTATGTGAAGCTGGCAGGAGAAGGCGATTATGCACAGGCATTAAGAGTTATCCTTGAGAAAAATGCACTTCCATTTATCACAGGTACTCTCTGTGCGCACAACTGTATGTACAAATGTACACGTAACTTCTATGAAGAACCTGTAAATATCCGCAACACTAGCTCATCGCAGCACAAAACGGATATGATACAGTGATCGGTGAGATCAAAGCAGGCACAGCAGACGGTAAGAAAGTAGCTGTTGTAGGTGCAGGTCCTGCAGGTATTGCTTCTGCATACTTCCTTGCAAGAGCAGGTGCTTCTGTAACAGTATTTGAGAAAGAAGAGAAAGCCGGCGGCGTGATCCGTTATGTGATCCCGGGATTCCGTATCTCTGATGATGCAATCGATAAAGATGTTTCCTTCATCCAGAAGATGGGTGTGGAGATCAAAACAGGTACAGAAGTGAAATCCGTACAGGAATTAAAAGCACAGGGTTATGACGCAGTGATCGTTGCAACAGGTGCAAATAAACCGGGTACTCTGAAGCTTGAAAAGGGTGAAACCATCAATGCTCTGAAATTCTTAAGAGATTTCAAAGCAACTGGCGGTAAGGTTGCGCTGGGTAAAAATGTAGTTGTGATCGGTGGCGGTAACACTGCCATGGATACTGCAAGAGCTGCGAAACGTACAGAAGGTGTAGAACATGTTTACCTGGTATACAGAAGAACCAAACGCTATATGCCAGCAGCAGAAGATGAGTTACTGGAAGTACTGGAAGAGGGCGTAGAGTTCAAAGAACTTCTTTCTCCTGTATCTCTGGAAAACGGCAAACTGCTCTGTAAGAAGATGGAACTTGGCAGCATGGATGCTTCCGGACGTGCAGGTGTAACAGAAACGGGCGAAACAGAAGAAGTTTTGGCTGATACAGTGATCGTTGCAGTCGGCGAGAAGTTCCGACTGAGTTCTATGAAGCAAATGGTATTGCGGTCAATGAGCGTGGAAAAGCCCGCATCAATGATAAGACAATGGAGACAAGTGCAGAAGGCGTTTACGTTGTCGGTGACGGTGCAAGGGGAGCTGCTACGATCGTAGAAGCGATCCGCGACGCACAGGTTGCTGCAAAAGCAATCCTTGGACATGATATTGTAAAAGGACAGCCTGTACCGGGAACAGAAAAAGACTGTTACTCCAAAAAAGCAATACTCAAAGAAAGCAAGGACGCTGTAAACGAAAGTGAGCGCTGTCTGACCTGTAATAAAGTCTGTGAGAATTGTGTAGATGTATGTCCAAACAGAGCAAACATCTCCATCAAGTTCCGGGAATGGCAATGAATCAGGTGATCCATGTGGATTACATGTGTAATGAATGCGGCAACTGCAAGAGCTTCTGTCCATATGCAAGTGCACCGTACAAGGATAAATTCACATTATTTGCTTCTGAGGCAGATATGGCAGACAGCACAAATGATGGATTTGCAGTGATCAATCCGGAGACAAAAGAGTGTAAGGTTCGTCTCCTTGGTCAGATTTCCGACTGCAAGGCAGATGATGCAAATGATAAGTTGTACGAAGGTCTTCGCAGACTGATCTGTGCAGTGATTGATGATTACAGCTATCTGATCATGAAATGATGATCCTAGAGCTGTAAAATAATTTTAAATTTGTAATATCAGATAACTTATAAAGAAATATTTAACGCTGTCCACAGCAGAAAAAGGCTGTGGACAGTGTTGCATATCAGGCTGAATCGCGGCCGCATGTTACTTTTGTAATAAATTCATGCGGTATCACAGGCAGATAAAAAACAGAAAGAGGTAAACTCTGGCTGACTGCCCTAATTGGCAGACGTGCGAAAAAGAAAGGAGAGTCCGATATGGCAGTATTTACAGTCAATGGACAAAAGGTCGAACCGACCGGAAATCAGAAACTACTGCGCTTTTTGAGGGATGAACTTCATCTGACTTCAGTGAAGGACGGCTGCAGTGAAGGAGCCTGCGGAGCCTGTACAGTTATAATTGACGGAAAAACATGCAAGGCATGTGTGCCGGACACAGATTTACTGGATGGCAGGACAGTGATCACAGTAGAAGGACTGACTGAATGGGAGAGGGAAGTCTATACCTACGCTTATGGAAAAGCAGGTGCTGTTCAGTGTGGATTCTGTATTCCGGGTATGGTAATGTGTACAAAGGCTCTTCTGGACGTGAACAAAGAGCCCACAGATGATGAGATTAAATATGCACTGCGCAATAACTATTGCCGCTGCACGGGCTATGTAAAAATTATGGATGCAGTAAGGCTGGCTGCGAAAGTTTTAAAGACGGGTGTGATTCCGGATGATCTGGATCCGGACTGGAATATAGGACATAGAGTATCCAGAGTGGATGTGGAGGAGAAAGTACTGGGAACCGGCAAATATCCGGATGATTTTTACTTTGACGGAATGCTGTATGGGGTGGCACTCAGAAGTAAATATCCACGTGCACGTGTACTTGAGATCGATACAGCAGCAGCAAAGGCACTTTCCGGGTAGAAGCGGTATTAACAGCAGAGGACATTCCGGGAGAGAATAAGATCGGACATCTGAAACATGATCAGTATTCACTGATACCTGTAGGGGGTCTGACACATTATCTTGGAGATGCCATTGCCGTTATTGCTGCAAAAGACAGAGAAACAGCTGAGAAAGCTAAGAAACTGATCAAAGTAAAATATGAAGTGCTGCCTCATATTCGTACAATTGAGGAAGCAGCGGCAGAGGATGCACCGAAGGTATTTGATGAAGAAGAAAATAATATCTGTGCACATAAACATATCAGCAGAGGAAATGCAGATGAAGCAATCCGTAATTCCAAATATGTGATCAGTCATCATTTGAAACCCCATGGACAGAACATGCATTTCTTGAGCCTGAGTGCGCAGTGGCTTTGTATGATGAGGACGGAGATATTTTCGTATATTCCACAGATCAGTCTGCACACCAGACATTACATGAGTGTTCCCTGTTACTTGGAACGGACAGAGTAAAGGTACAGAATGCACTTGTAGGCGGCGGATTCGGCGGAAAGGAAGATATGACAGTACAGCATCTGGCTGCGCTGCTCACTTATGCTACCAAGAAACCGGTGAAGATGAAACTGGCCAGAGCAGAATCCCTGCTGGTTCATCCGAAGCGTCATCCGTTTTATATGGATATGACCATGGGCTGCGATGAGAACGGCAATATCATGGGGGTAAAAGCGAAAGTAGCATCAGATACAGGTGCATTTGCCTCACTTGGCGGTCCTGTGCTGGAACGTGCATGTACTCATGCGGCAGGTCCCTATCATTATGAGAATTTCGAGATTGAAGGAACTGCTTATTATACCAACAATCCGCCTGCCGGAGCGTTTCGCGGGTTTGGTGTAACCCAGACCTGTTTTGCAACAGAAACCCTGCTGAATATGATGGCAGACAAAGTAGGTACCACTCCATGGGAAATCCGTTACCGCAATGCGATCCGTCCCGGTGAGACGCTTCCGAACGGTCAGATCGTAGATAATTCCACAGGTCTTGTGGAGACACTGGAAGCTGTAAAGGAGAAGTATGATGCTGCTCTGGAAGAGGGAAAACCGGTGGGAATCGGCTGCGCCATGAAGAATGCCGGTGTCGGTGTCGGTATCCCGGATACAGGCCGCGTGAAACTCGTATTTGAGAAAGATAAAAAGCTGCACATCTATTCCGGTGCTTCCTGTATCGGCCAGGGACTTGGTACAGTCCTGACACAGATGGTCGTCACCAATACAGATCTGAAGCATGAAGATATTGTATATGAGAGAAGTAATACCTGGTTCGCACCGGATTCAGGTACAACTTCCGGCTCCAGACAGACTCTGGTAACAGGAGAAGCCTGCCGCAGAGCCTGTGATAAGGTTATGGAAGACCGCAATGCAGGTAAGACCATTGATGATGTGATCGGCAAAATTTATTATGGGGAATATCTTGCAAAGACAGATCCTCTTGGCGCAAATGTGCCGAATCCTGTTTCACATGTAGCTTACGGCTATGCGACGCAGGTATGTATTCTGGATAAGAAAACAGGTAAGATTGAGGAAATGGTTGCTGCACATGATGTGGGCAAAGCAGTCAATCCACTGTCCTGTGAAGGCCAGATTGAGGGCGGCGTAGTGATGTCCATAGGATTTGCACTGAGAGAGCATTATCCGATCGATGAGAACTGTAAACCAATTGACAAGTATGGATCGCTTGGTCTGTTCCGCTCTCATGAGATTCCGAAATCGATGCCATCGTTGTTGACAAACCGGGACTGAATGTAGCCTGTGGTGCCATTGGAATCGGTGAGATTACCTCTATCCCAACTGCACCTGCAATTGCAGATGCATATTTCAGATGGAATGGTGAAAGACAGTATAGTCTTCCTCTGACCGGAACACCATATGAAAGGAAGTGCTGAATATGGCAGTAAAGAAGAAATTTCCATATCGCGCGGCTGTAGTTGCATGTAATGGGGGGTGCAGATCAGCCGAAGGTGAAGCCGGCTGTGCAGATGGATGTATCGGATGTAAAGCCTGTATAGATAAATGTAAATTTGGAGCCATTTTCATCAATGAGTATGGTGTGGCGGAAGTGGATGAGGAGAAATGCATTGGCTGTGGTGCCTGTGCGAAAGTCTGCCCGCAGAAAGTGATCCATGTCCATGAGTGTGCAAACTACATTGTGGTAAAATGTTCCAATAAGAAAAAAGGTGCAGAAGCAAAGAAGCAATGTAACGTCAGCTGTATCGGCTGTGGAATCTGCGAGAAGACCTGCACAGCCGGTGCGATAAAAGTAAAAGACAACTGTGCAGTGATCGAGGAATCCATATGTCTGAGCTGTGGTATGTGCGCAGTGAAATGCCCAAGACACGTTATCCGCGACCTGCATGGAATATTGACAGAAATACGTTAAGTAAATCAGGTTACTGTTCACTCTGTTCTTAGTAATACATTACTACAAAGGATATTCTCAGTGAACAGTAACCCAATCAGACAACTTTGTTAATAGGAAAATAATACGTAAAAATTGAATAAAAGATTGCAATTTCATATCCAAATATGCTATACTCAAATCAGAAAACAGATAACAATTATGCAAATAAAAAGTAAATTCGCCTGATGTCAGAAAACAGGTGAAGGAAAGTAGCATGGTTCGGAGCCGGACATAAGTCCTGAGGGGAACAGACAGATACCTTGGGGTGTGTCCGGCTCCTTCTATATAATAACCAAAAATAAATACAGAGAAGGTGAAAACATGATTGGAAAGAGTGTTCCAAGAGTAGATGCCTATGACAAAGTTACAGGACGTGCAAAATTTACTGATGACCTGGTTCCTGCCAACTGTCTGGTGGCAAAAATCTATCACGCAAAGATCGGAAACGGTATCGTAAAATCAATCGATACCAGTAAAGCAGAGGCTCTGGACGCGTAGTAAAAGTGGTTACTTTTAAAGACGTACCGAATCATTGTTATCCTACGCCGGGACATCCCTGGTCTGTGGAGCTGGCTCATCAGGATGTTGCAGACCGCAATATCCTTACCGGAAGAGTCCGTTATTACGGAGATGATATTGCTGCTGTAGTGGCAGAAGATGAAATCACAGCTCAGAGGGCATTGCGCCTGATCGAAGTTGAATATGAAGAATATCCGGTAGAAATCCATCCGCGTAAATCCATGTATGGAAGCAAACCGCCAATCCATCTCGACAAAAAGGATAATGTACTTGTCCGTTCCAATTACTTTATCGGAAATGTGGAAGAAGGGCTGAAGGAATCCGAAACAGTTATAAAACGCAGTTATAAAACCCCGATCGTGCAGCACTGCCACATTGAGAATCCGATTTCCTGTGCATACATGGAAAATGGCAGGATCATAGTTGTGACTTCCACTCAGATTCCGCATATTGTCCGGCGTGTGATCGGGCAGGCTCTTGGAATCCCATGGGGAAAGATCAGAGTCATTAAGCCATACATAGGTGGAGGATTCGGAAATAAGCAGGATGTGCTGTATGAACCGTTAAATGCGTTTCTTACCACGCAGGTTGGCGGCAGACCGGTCAAACTCGATATAACCAGAGAGGAAACTTTCTGCAACACCAGAACCCGTCATTCTATTGAGTATGACCTGACGGCAGGTGTTGATAACGAAGGGCATCTTCTGGCAAAGGATATGCTGGCTATTTCCAATCAGGGAGCATATGCTTCTCATGGACACGCCATAGCAGCCAATGGCCTGACTGCCTGGAGACTGCAGTATGCATGTCCGAATATCAAAGGAGAGGCATATACTGTCTATACGAATACACCGGTAGGCGGAGCGATGCGTGGATACGG
>ENA-OQAS01000912-OQAS01000912.1-human-gut-metagenome-genome-assembly--contig:-NODE-912-length-14784-cov-8.854950_pt1 | contig 14784 bp, 18 predicted proteins | sample MGYA00242733_ERZ504523 | MGnify/ENA primary metagenome ERZ504523 (study PRJEB26092, sample SAMD00036239) | human gut metagenome | host: Homo sapiens | study: EMG produced TPA metagenomics assembly of... | reverse complement strand
ATCCGCCCGTCGCCACCACACGGAAATCCTCGTCGATCTCCTTATGGAACTGCGCGATCGTGCGTTCGATGCCGCCGAGGAAGTTGTAGTACAGGCCCGCCTGCATGGCCGGTTTCGTGGACTTCGCTAGAATCGACTTCGGACGGGTGATCTCCACTTCCGGCAGCTGCGCGGTTCCCTCCCACAACGCGGCCGCCGCGGTTCGTATGCCGGTGGTGATCAGTCCCGAAATCACCGCCGCGTCCCCGGTGACGTAATTGAACGTGGTGGCGTGCCGAAATCGGCGACCAAAATGGGCCCGCCGTATTCGTAGTACGCGCCGGCGCAGTCGGCGATGCAGTCCGCGCCCATGTTCTGCGGATTGTCCATGCGGATGTTGAGCCCCGTTTTGACCCCGGGCCCCACGATCATCGGATCGATGCCAAGGAACTTCACGATGCTCGCACGGAACGAATGCATGACCTTCGGCACCACGGACGAGATGATCACGTCATCGACGTCGTGTGGGCCGTAGCCGCTCAACCCCAGGAACTGCGTGATCATCAGCCCGTATTCGTCGGAGGTGTGGTTCGCCTTCGTGGTGATGCGGTACGTGCCCGCGATGCGCCCATCGTCGATGAAACCGATCACGACGTTCGTGTTGCCGATATCCACAGCCATCAGAAGCATGTTGCGTTCTCCTTCGCGTTTTGCGGAAGTTCCGTTGAAATATTGCGATTATTGCGATTGATACGGTTATTGCGATTCGAAAATGCTGCGGTTAGCGCCGTTCGCCGTCCGCACGCATGGCTGCGAGCTTGACAAGAATACGTTTCGCAAGTGCGTCCTTGCCCATCTTGCTCCATCGTTCGATGCTTGGCCTGTCTGCGGTTTCGCCCGGCGTCAGCACCGTCACCACGTTCGTGTCCGTCGCGAAACCGGCGCCGGGGGTGCGCAGATTGTTGGCCACCAGCATGTCGCAATGCTTGCCGTTAAGCTTCTTCGCCGCGTTGGCCTCAAGGTCGCGCGTCTCCATGGCGAATCCGCACAATGTCTGGTCCGGCCGCTTATGTTCGCCGGCCCAAGCCAGAATGTCCGGATTCGAGGTGAGCTCGAGTTCGATGCCGCTGCGCCCGTTCTTCTTGATCTTGTCCCGGGCCTGCTCGACCGGACGGAAATCGCCGACGGCCGCGGCCATGACGGTGATGTCCGTGTCCGCGAACCGGTTCGTCACCGCGTCGAACATATCCTGCGCGGTCGTGACATTGACCACATCCACACCATACAGGCGTCCAACGCCACCGGACCGGACACAAGCGTCACCTGTGCGCCCAGATCGCGTGCCTGTTCGGCCAAGGCATACCCCATCTTGCCGGTGGAATGGTTGGTGAGGAACCGCACCGGATCAAGCGGCTCCTGCGTCGGGCCGGCGGTGACGAGCACGGCAAGTCCCTTAAGCGGCAGCTCGCCGTCCGGACGATTCGCAAGCAGCAGCGCTTCCACCGCCGTTTCGATGCGTGCCGGCTCCTCCATACGCCCTTTGCCGGCGTCGCCGCAGGCCAGCATGCCGCTTTCCGGCTCCACAATCGTCCAACCGAGCTCACGGCAGGTATTGAGATTGCGTTGCGTCACGGCGTTTTCATACATATGCACGTTCATGGCGGGGCACAGGATCTTCGGTCCCTTGTCGTACGCGAGTATGGTGCTGGTCAGCTGGTCATCGGCGATGCCGCCGGCGATTTTCGCGATGATATCGGCGCTCGCCGGAGCGACTGCCAGCAGATTCGCCCACTTCGCGTCGGCCACGTGGCTGATCTGCAGCGGACCGTCCGGTCCGGGCGTCACGTCGGCCGTAGCGCCGGGACGATGTCCGGCGGCGAACATGGACGTGCGTGTCGGCGTGTGGGTGAGGGAACTGAACGTCAGGGGAGTGACGAACTCCTGTGCGGCGGCGGTCATCACCACACGCACCTCATGCCCCTGCTTGCTCCAATCGGAGGCGAGATGGCAGGCCTTGAACGCGGCGATGCTGCCGGTGACCCCCAAAAGAATATGCGCCATGGATCAACCGTCCTTCTCGTTGTGACCTGCCGCGACTGCGTCAAGTATATAACCGGCCGAAGCTCCGCGCGCTTTGCGGGCGAATCCGAACGGGCCGCGGGTATGGCGGACAGTAGAATCAGGCCGTGGTGATCGACCTCACGCAGGCGGTCAACCGCAATCACAACACATAATCGAAAATACGAAGAGGAGAAATCCCATGTCGTCACCTACCGGTGCGCACGGCGAAGCCGACGCAACCAAACAGGAGAACGAACAGCAGCCGCAGTCCACGGCAAGCACCGACGCCACGTTGAACGCGCGTGCGAAATCGTCGAACGGCGCGAAATCGCAAGGCCCGAAGAAGTGGCTTATCGCGTTGATCGCCATCATCGCCGCCGTCGCGGTGATCGTCGCCATTGCAGTGACGCGCGGCAAAAACGATGACGCGAACACTTCCGGCGTAACTAAAGCCGACACCGTCACCATCGGGCTCAAACTCGCCCCGGTCAGCCTCGACATCCGCCACCAGTCCGGATCGGCCATCGAACAGGTGCTGATCGGCAACGTCTACGAAGCGCTGCTGTCGCGCGACTCCGACAACAAAGTGCAGCCGGGCCTCGCGAAATCCTGGGACATTTCCAAGGACGGCAAGACCTACACCTTCCATCTCAACCAGAACATGACCTTCTCCAACGGCGACAAGCTCGACGCTGACGACGTGGCCTGGTCCATCAACCAGCTCAAGGAGAAGCAGTACTACAACGCCAACCAGGTGGCCAGCCTCGACAAGGCCGAAGCGGTGGACGCCAACACGGTCAAGCTCACCCTTTCCACCCCCGACTCCAACCTGCTGTGGTATCTGACCGGACGTCCGGGCCTCGTGTTCGACAAAAACGCCAAATACAACGCGAAAACCGAAGCGGTCGGCTCCGGCCCGTATACCGTCGAATCCTTCGACTCGGCCAGCAAAATGGTGCTCAAAGCCAATGCGAAATATTGGGGAACCGCGCACAAGCCCGCCACCCAGAACGTGGTGATCCGCTTCCTCACCGACGACAACGCAGCCGTCAACGCGCTGAAAAGCGGTGACGTCGACGTGCTTTCCCCGGTGAACGCCACGCTCGCCAAATCATTGGATGCCAGCACATACACGGTGTCCGCGGCCGACGGCAGCGACAAGTTCGTCCTCGCCTTCAACTGCACGAACGCCAAACTCAAGGACAAGCGCGTCCGCCAGGCCATCCGCTACGCCATCAACCACAAGGAGATCATCGCCTCCCGAGGCAACGTCGACTACGCGCTCGGCGGTCCGGTCCCGTCCGTCGACCCCGGTTACGAGGACCTGACCGGCCTGTACCCGTACAACGTGGACAAGGCCAAGGAACTTATGAAGGAAGCCGGTTATACCACCGACAAGCCGTTGCGGCTCACCCTCACCTACGCCAACACGTACGGCACCGAACTGGGCGACCAGCTTAAAAGCCAGCTCGCCAAAATCGGCATCGATTTGAAGATCGACTATGTGGAATTCTCCACATGGCTGCAGAACGTGCACGCCAACGGCGACTACGAGCTGTCATTGGTGGACCACGCCGAAAGCCACGACTTCTACAAGTGGACCACGCCGGACTACTACTACCATTACGACGGCAAGCAGGCGCAGAAACTGTACGCCAAGGCTTTGGAAGCCACCGACGAGGCCGACAGCGCGAAATACCTGAAGCAGGCGGCGAAGGCCGTAAGCGAGGACGCGCCGGCGGACTGGCTGTTCGGCTACCGCGTGACGGTGGCCGTCGACAAGCACGTGCAGGGCTTCCCCAGCAAGCTCAGCCAGACGGTGCTGCCATTGTGGCGGATCTCCAAGAATAAGTAAGGGAACGGTATTTCCATGCGATTCGTGGGAAAGCGGCTGGCGCTGTTCGTAGCGGCTTTGGTGGGCCTGTCCGCGCTGGTGTTCGTGATGCTGCGCGTATTGCCGGGAGACGTCGCCGCGGTCATCGCCGGCACGAACGCCACCCCCGAACGCATTGCGTCGCTGCGCGCGAATTCGGATTGGACAAGCCGCTCGTCGCACAATATGGCGATTGGATGGCGGGCATGCTGCATGGCGACCTCGGCGTGTCCGCAGTCGGCGGACGGCCGGTCGCGCGGCAGATCGCCATGCGCGCCGCCGTAACGTTCCCTCTGATTGTGCTGAGCCTGCTGATCGCGCTGGCGATCGGCCTGCCGCTTGGCTGCGCGGCCGTCCTGACACGCAATCCGCGGCTGCGCGGCCTGTTCCACGGCATTGCGATCGTGGGCGGCGCGGTGCCCGCATTGTGGGGCGGCCTACTGCTGATCCTGCTGTTCTCCCGTGGCACGGGACTGTTGGGATTGCTGCCCGCGCAAGGCTTCCCCGACACCGGCTGGGCCACGCCGGGAAAGGCCCTGTCCTGTCTGCTGATGCCGGCGCTCACCACCGGCATCACAGCCGGCGCGTCCATCATGCGCTACACGCGTGCCGCAGTGGGGGATATGGCCTCATCGCAGGCGGTGGACATGGCCATGGCCTGCGGCATGACCCGCAAACAGGCGGTATTGCGCGTGGCGTTGCGTCTGGCCACTGCGCAACTGGTGTCGGTGGTCGGCCTGACCTTCGCGCAAATGATCACCGGCGTGATGGTGGTGGAAAACCTGTTCGCCCTGCCGGGTCTTGGCGCCATGCTGGTCACCGACGTCGGCAACCGCGACCTGATCGCAGTGCAAAGCGAACTGTTCCTGCTGGCTGCGTTCTTCCTGCTGCTGGGTCTCGTGGTCGATCTGACGCACCGCGCGCTCGACCCGCGGTTGAAGCATTCCGGCGTCGTTTCGGGAAAGACGGAAGCATGAACGCATCGAAACCCGCACCATCCTCGCAACCGGCGTCGTCCGCGCAAACTACGTCGAGACCCATGCGATCCGTCATCGACGTGACATCCACTGCCACCATGAAAACCGTGCTTTCGACCATCTGGGCCAAGGCCGGCGGCAAATACGCGCTGATCGTCATCGGAGCATGGCTGCTCGTATCCGCCCTGTCCCTCGTATGGACGCCGTATTCGCTGCTCGACACCAACGGATTCAACGCGTGGGCCTCCCCGTCCGCAGCGCACCCGTTGGGCACCGACGGCACCGGTGCCGACGTGCTGAGCTGGCTGATGGCCGGCTCCCGCACGAATCTCATGATCGCCGTGCTCACCGTCATCGTCGCCGCCGCGATCGGACTGCTGCTGGTCGCCGCCATGGTATCGCGTTCCGGTGCGCTCGCGTCCACATCGGTGGTGGTGGTCGACGCGCTGATCTCCATTCCGACGGTGCTCATCGCATTGATTCTTTCCGTGCCGTTCGCGCGTCCGCCGCGGTGGTCATCGCCGCCTGCGGTTGCGCGTACGGGCTGAACCTGGCACGCATCCTACGGCCCTCCGCACTGCTCGCCGCATGTTCGGCATACGTCGAATCGGCATTATGGTCGGGGGCAAGCTCCGTGCGCGTGTTCTTCACACATATCGTGCCGAACACGCTGCCGGTATTGTGCGTGCAGCTGTCCATGAGCGCCGGCACCTCGCTGCTGGCGGAGGCGGGACTCACGTATCTGGCGTCGGCGTCGGAGCCGGCGTGCCCAGTTGGGGGCATTCGCTGTCCACGTCCGTGAAATTCATCAGCATCTATCCCATGGCCGTCCTATGGCCCGGCCTGGTCGTCACCATGGTGGTGGTCGCGTTGAACCTGTTCGGCGACGCGTTGCGCGACGCGCTCGATCCGCTAACCAATCCCGCGTTGAGGGAGGCCGCATGAGCGCCGTCATACGCCATCTGAACATCGCCATCAACGGCAAGCCGATCGTCGATGATGTCGATTTGGACATCGCCGACGGCGAACGTGTCGGCTTGGTCGGCTCGTCCGGTTCCGGCAAATCGATGATCGCCCGCGCCATGATGGGTCTGCTGCCGGCGACCGCACAGGTGACGGGCAGCGTCGAATTGGGTGGTACGCAGATTGTCGGCGCGTCGGACGCAGCGGTCGCCGACCTGCGCGGACGGTACGTGGGCATGGTGTTCCAGAATCCGTCCGCCGCGTTGAATCCGGTGATGACCGTGGCGCAACAGGTCGGTCTTCCGCTGTACCTGCATTACGATCTGTCGCTTACCGAACGGTCGGAACGCGTCACAGCGATGCTTGCCAAGGTCGGCCTCGGCGAGGACGTGCTGGCGAAATACCCGCATGAACTGTCGGGCGGCCAACGCCAACGCGTCGGCATCGCCACGGCGCTCGTCACCTCGCCACGGCTGATCATCGCCGACGAACCGACCACCGCATTGGATTCGATCACGCAACGGCAGATCGTGGACCTGCTCACGTCGCTGGTGGACGAGTCGGGCGCGTCGATGCTGTTCATCACGCACGATTTCGCGGTGCTGAACAGGGCCACCACGCGCTGTTACGTGCTTGAAAACGGGCGGATTGAGGAATCCGGCGATACGACCGCGCTTCTGGACCATCCGCACACCGACGCGGGACACAGGCTGGTCCAGTCGGCACGCGCATTGTCGTTGCACGCAGGGCAGGATGTCGGGCAGAAACCCGTGCGGAATCCCATGCACAAGGAGGTGGACCATGACTGACACAGATGAGGACATGGTGCTGTGCGGCCGCGGCCTCGACAAATGGTATGGCGCGAAACATGAGCGCCGTCAGGTGCTGTTCGGCGTGGATGTGGACGTGCGTGCGGGGGAGTGCCTCGCCGTGATCGGCGGCTCCGGATCGGGCAAGACCACGCTGACCCGCGTGCTGCTGGGACTTGAATCCGCGGACGGCGGCAGCGTCGAATACTGCGGCGAGCCGGTTCGTGGCGATGTGGCGCGCAAGTTGCGCATGCAGTCCGGATTGGTGTTCCAAAGCCCGTTCGATTCGTTGGATCCGCGATGGCGCATCGGCCGATCCATAGGCGAGCCATTGCGAATGCATCATCCGGATTGGCCACGGGAACGCGTCGCGGAACGCGTGGCCGAAGTGCTGGAAATGGTGAGCCTCGATCCGGAAACGTATCTCAACCGTTTCCCCGTCGACCTGTCCGGCGGGCAGGCGCAGCGCGCGGCGATCGCCCGCGCCATCGTGGACGGGCCGAAGGTGTTGCTCGCCGACGAGCCGATGAGCGCCATCGACGTGGCCGCAAGAGTCCGGATCCTTGAATCCTTCGAAGCCATCCGCAACGCTGAACCCGATATGGCGATCATCATGGTGTCCCACGATCTGGGCGTGGTGCAACACATCGCGGACCGCATTTTGGTCCTGCATGACGGGCGCGCGGTCGAAGTCGGCCCGACGGACCAGGTGCTGGGCCATCCGCGGGACGAGTACACCAAGCGATTGGTGCAGGCCGCCTCGCTGTAGGTGTCGCTCCGCATGCCTCATCCGTGCGCGCCATACCGTCTCGCATATTCGTGGTGCGTCTCTTTTCTATAACGATTTGACCGATTGCGTGTCGGTTGATATTGTTGGTTACATGGTTAGTTAGTTATGTAACTAACCATGTAACCAACAGGATGGATGGTCCGGCATGACCGGATGTTCATGATCGGGGGACTGCGATGACGCATGGAACATATCAAAGCCACGGGATGCAACGGCCACGGCGAATCGTGACAATACTGACTGTTCTTGCTTTGAGCATATCGTTGGGTGCGTGCGGCACGGCAGGAGATCGGAAGCAAGAGCAGTCGTTACGGGGCCAGGCGTCCGCCATCAGCGGCGATGCGGACGCCAACGCCGCGGACGCGTCGTATCGGGACGAAATCGCAAAAATCAAGAACTCCGGTAGCACTGAAGCCGCCCAGATTCTCGAGGACGGCAAAATCACGGAAGAGGAGTTGGTCCAGCTTGGTTCCAGCTACGCGCAATGCCTGACCTCGAAAGGCATCACAGTGGACACCGGCGAGGCGCGATACCCCGGTGGGTCGATCAGCCCGTCCTACGGAGACAACGCGCTTGACAAGCGCAACTTGAGCGAAGATGAGATTGCCGCCACCAATGCCGCTGACGAAGCCTGCCAGAATGAGACCCAATACAAGAACATCGTCGACCTGTATCTGAGCCTCAAGGAGAATCCCGAGAACGTCGATACCGACCAACTCGCGCGCCAGCAGAACGACAAGACACTGGCCTGCCTGAAAAACACGGCATCGTGGACGACTCCGTGACCGCCGACGCCTACGACGAGCTGGCGACGATGGGCGAATCCGGCGGAACGAGCTTCGATGACCTGATCGGCAAATACGCCCTCAAGGACAATCCCGCCTACGACAAACGCAAAGCGGCCATCATCGAACAATGTGGGGCATTGTGATGGCGGGCGGCAAAACACCCGCCAGAGCATGGTCGCATGTTCGGAACCGACGGACGGATGCGGATGGAAAGCGGCGGCCGGCGACGCGACGACGTCAGCCATTGGCCATGTCGGTCGTCGCGTTGTTGGTAGTCATCGCATTGGCGGCAAGCGTCGGATGCGGATTCCTGCTGGTCCGACCGGCCATACCCCAATCGTTGCGATCCTCAACGGCCTCCGGTTCGATCACTGCGGCGAAAAGCCGGTTCGATGATGCTCGAGACGTCACCGTCACGGTCCATACCGGAACGGGGCGCACCGTGGCCTCGCCCAAATCGGGCACCATCACCGCCTATGGTTGCGCGCCCGGACAAACCATCGATTCCGGAACAAGCTTCATTGCGGTGGATGAAGTGCCGCTGCTGGCGTTGCATACCGCCGTTCCGCCGTTCCGCGACCTGCAGTCCGGTATGCGAGGCCGCGACGTGGCGGCGCTGACGCCGAGCTGCGACGGCTTGGATATGCGGCCCCCGACGGCGATGCGATGACCTGGGATACGATTCTCGCATACAATGCGCTCGCCGATACCGTCGGCGCGGCACGACTGGTCAAGGACAACGGGTGGACGCTAGCCAAAGACGCTTACGTGTGGTTGGATGGGCAATCCGTGACGATCCGTTCCTGCGTTGCCGGCATCGGCGCATCAATCGACGTGAAATCCGAACTGTTGACCACCGACTCGCAATCGCAATCGGTATCCGTAACCATGCCGCAGGACGAGGTGGTCGCAGGAGATCGGGTGCTTGACGTGGACGGTCGAATGGTCGACATGCCGCAACAAACGACGGCAATCACCGACTCATCGACGCTGGCGGCATTGCTGGGCAGCAACGCTTATCGGCAGGCGGCCGGCACAGCTGAGTCCTCCGAGAGCGCGTCGGACGGCGCGTCGGATGTGACCTTCACCCTGCAATGGCTCCTGAAAACTCCAATCGATGTATGGTCGCTGCCACCCACCGCTTTCTACGCGCAACATGATGAACAAGCCTGCGTGGTGTCCGATGGCAAGCCCGTCGCGGTCACCGTGATCGGCTCCCGTTTGGGACGCTCAATGGCCACGGTCGATTCCGGCGCGGCATTGGGCAAAGTGCGCACGAATCCGCAAGGAGGCAAACCATGCCGATGAGTGATCCCGTTGATTCCACGGGTCCTCTGATGAAGGGGGATGATGAGCGGACGCCGGGAAAACTGGTGACGTTGCGCGATGTCGGTCACACATTCACTGGAGACACTTGGCTGTTCCGTTCGTTAAATGCTGACCTGCGGCCCGATCGCGTGTACGCGCTGGTGGGGCCTTCCGGTTCGGGCAAAAGCACATTATTGTCCATATTGGCGGGATGGGTGAAACCGTCGGAAGGATGCATTCGGTGGCGGAACATCGGGAAAACCAGCTGGGTGTTCCAAAATCCCATCGGAGTGGCGCGCAGAAGCGTGATCGACCATGTGATGCTGCCTTATCTTGCGCAGGGACTGCCTGCGCCGCAGGCGGAGGCGCGTGCGCGCGAGCTGCTTGCCCAGTTCGGTCTGGCGGAGCGCGCGTCCAGCGAATACCGGGATCTGTCCGGAGGAGAGGCTCAACGGCTCATGCTGGCGCGTGGCGTGGCGTCGGGCGCCGATCTGCTGCTGGTCGATGAGCCGACCGCGCAACTCGATGTACATACGGCGGATACGGTGAACGCGAGGTTGGACGCGTTGTCAAGACAGGGCATGATCGTGGTGGTCGCCACGCATGATCATCGCACGCGCGACGCCGCCACCGATGTCATCGATTTGGAGGACTACCAATGAAACCGATGCGGCTGAAAGCGGTGCTGCGTGAGACTTGGCGCAACGTCGCCACTGGCACGAGCCGATGCGCGCTTATCTCGCTGTTGCTGTCGATATGCGCGGTCGCATGCATGTGCGCAGACCTGACGCAGATGACGGGGTTGATCGGCGACGCCCGGAAATGGAAGGAATCAGGGGCCTCCACCTATGCGATCACTTTGCAGGAGGAATCGACGGCGCGGCCTGCGAAGGGCTGCGTTCCGCGAACGGAGTGCTGGGCGCCGCCGCCCTCCGGCAGTCGTCCGACCGCGTGCGCATCGCGTCATTGCCCGCGACCGAGATTCCGACATACGAGGCAAGCGCACATGTCGCGCAGGTATTCGCGGCGACAGGGATACGGAAGGACAATTCCGGTGTGATCATGTCGACGGCTGTGGCGCGCACGTATGGCGCGCATGCCGGCACGGTGCTGCCGCTCGTCGGCGGCACACGCATGCGCGTCTCCGCGACGTTCAATTGGCCAAGCGACGGAAGGCAACCAACATACGGCTATGCGATTATCTCGCCCGGCAACGATACCAAGGCATATGACACCTGTCTGGTCCGTGCGTGGCCGGTCCCTGACGATATCGAAAGCCTGCTGCGCGTCTCCATTCGCGCCGATGCCGAATCCGGCACCGGCGCCGCTGCGAGCGCCACCTCTGCCGGGACGAGTGGAAGCAACGAAACGCCGCATGCGAAAATCAGCCGGATCAATACCATGCTGGGGTCGCATATGCCTGGCCCGGCGGATTTCGATGCCCGCATCACCCGGTATGCGCCACTGTTGATGTTCGTCACCGCAATGGCGTTGGGATTCGCATCGGTTTGCATGCGCAGAATCGAGATAGCGAGCGCGTTGCATGCGGGGTATCCGAAAACCGCGATGCTGCTGCAGTTGTCTTTGGAGACGCTGGCCACGGTGGCGGCGTCTTGCGCGGCATGTCTGCCGGTTGTCGCGATTGTGCCGCTCATATTGACCGGATCCGTGACGCGATGCCGGTTGTCGCGATGCTATGCCGTGTTCCGGGCGCCATGTCGGTCGGGATGCTTGCCGGGACTGCGGTTGGGGGTATGACGATCCGCGAACGGCAGTTGTTCGCCTATTTCAAGGCACGCGCATGACGTGTGCCGTGTCCTTGAGAGATGCTTCGCCGGCTGTTCGTTGCCGCATCGCGGCAGACCAACGGTTAGAGTGGATGACGTTGATATTGAACCGACTAGGCGGCTGGAGGCGTCGGATGCGATTCGATTTTTCGGGAACGACGCCATTGTTCCGGCAGGTGGCCGAACAAATCAGCGAAGCCATCGTCTCCGGTGCCTTCGCGGAAGGCGAACAGGTGCCCAGCACCACCGAGATCTCGTCCACGTATGCGATCAATCCCGCCACGGTGCTCAAAGGCATGAATCTCCTGGTCGATCAGGGTCTGCTGGAGAAAAGACGCGGCTTGGCATGTTCGTCACCACGGGAGCACGGGGGAAGGCTCGTGACGCCAAACGCGAGGAACTGCTCACCACGCGGGTCGTCGAACTCGTCGCGCAGGCAAAGGCGCTTGGCATCAGCTGCGAACAACTACAGCGCATCATCGGAAGGACCTATCGATGAGTCTGGTCATCAGCGATCTGAGCAAGAGCCGTCATGGAACGTCCCTGCTCAACGGAGTGAATCTGGAATTACGGAGCGGCGCGATACATGGTCTGTTCGGGCGCAATGGTGCCGGCAAAAGCACATTGCTGAACATCATCGCGAACCGACTCGTGGCCGATGCCGGCAGTGTGTCGTTCGACGGCAACCGTATGACGGATGGTGGCGGCATGCGGAAACGTCTCATGCTGATGGACGAGACTTGGCCATATCCTGTCGAATGGCGTCTGCAATCGGTATTCCGTCTGATCTCGCGGCGATACGGCGGATTCGATGATGTGTTGGCGGGGCGTATGATGCAGGCTTTCGGACTGCGGCCTGACGCTCGTTTCATGAGACTGTCCACCGGCCAGCGTGGCGCGGCGAAGCTGGTTGCCGCGCTTTGCGCGCCGACCGATATCGTGATGCTTGATGAAGCGACTGACGGTCTTGACGCTGCGGCCCGCGACCTGTGCTACCGCTTCATGATTGAATCATATGGCGACAGACCGCGCACCATGATCATATCCACCCATCTCATAACGGAGGTGGAGGGACTGGTCGAACATGCCGTGGTCCTCGACCATGGGCAGGTGCTGGAATCCTTCGACATGAACGAGTTGGCACAACGTGGGCGGATGCTGTCGGGTCCGGCCGGATCGGTACGGCGGTACTTGGCCGACAATGGTTTGCATACGCTGTCGGAAACCGTTCTCGGTGGCCTGCTGACTGTCGGCGTGCGTGGCGTGCCATCTGCACCGACACCGGAGAACGTTGTCATGAGGTCTTTCGATCTCAATGAGTATGTCATCCAGATTACCGGCATAGACAAGGGGCGTGCGTCATGATGGATGGAGCGAGAGGCTTGTCGGCAGGGGCGCGATTCGCGCTGGCGAGGCAACTTGCCGCGCGTTGCGTCGTATTGATGGCATATGTGCTGGTTGGCTATGGCGTGCCATGGCTGTGGGGGCTGGTTCTGGGACTGGCGTCCGGAGGATATTACGTGGTGGAATACCATGTGCTTGGTCCGACGTTGGCGATGGGGCCGTCGTGGCTGCGGTCCTGGCGGCGAGCGGCTTCCGCTCCCTGATATCCATGGGCGTGGGCAGGGGCGTGTATTGCTGGACCAGATGCTCGCCAATCTCTGTTTCGCCTTCGCCTGCTCGGCGGTGGTGACGTTTGGCTTCACGCTCACGCCGAACCGTGATGCGGACATCCTCATCACGTTCCGCGTCGGCAGAGACCTGCAGTGGCTGGCCTGCACGCCTCCATCCGACGCGTTCGGACGATTGCGATTCCTGAACCGTGATCTGGGCGGTTCATACGCGGCCATGAGAACAGGCGTGCGAGGCGATACGGCCAATCCGATGCTGCTGTTCCTGGCGGTGTTCCTGTTGGTCGCCTCGGCGGTGATTCTGGGCCAATGCGTCGGGGAACTGCTGGCACGGGTCAACCGGTACGGGACGATCGCCTTGGTGGCGTCCGCATGCGTGGCATGGGCGGCCCGCCCGTGGCTGATGAACAGGTCCGCCACCGATGTCAATCCGGTGATATGGAAGCTGCTCGAGGCGCTGCATGGGCGCTGGTGCCTGATGTGGCGGGAGGGACAGGCGGCGCCCGCGGCGATGTACGGCACATCCAACGAGCGTCTCGTATACGATCAGGCCTACACGTTCTGGCCGATGATGGTGCTTTTCGTAGGTGTGATGATCTTCGGCAACTTGTTGTGCTGGCTGTTGATCAGGCGTCGTGAGGTGCGTGTTCCGCAGTTGCTGCCGGTATGGTGGTGACGATGCTCGGCATGGGCAACACGCCGATGTCCGCGGCTGTGGTAGTGTGTGAGTCATGTTCAATTTCTCATGTTGTTGCTGTCGCTGACCAACCGCCCGAGGGGCGCGTGGTTCATCGACGCATAGCTTGAGATAGGACATTCCAACAAGCGGTCGCGCATATCGCAGGCCGTATGCGAATCGCCAAACGATCATTCGAAATAGCGCATCAGCCGAGGTTGGCGCACGCGACGCACGCGAATGAGCAAGGCAGCATCGCAACAGGTCCCGTTTCAACAACTGCACGCGACGGACGCGAGCTTCTCGAACATACGAAACCAAAACCATTCGAAAAGCCCACGAACCGCACCGTGCAAAGGAAACGTCATGACCATCCACAATTCCCTGTCTGAACTCATCGGCAACACCCCGCTCGTCAAACTCAACCACGTGACCGACGGCATCAAAGCCACCATCGCGGTGAAGGTCGAATACCTGAACCCGGGCGGCTCGTCCAAGGACCGCATCGCCGAACGCATCATCGACGCGGCCGAACGCAGCGGCGAACTGAAGCCCGGCGGCGTGATCGTGGAACCGACCTCCGGCAACACCGGTGTCGGACTCGCGCTCGTGGCTTTGCAGCGCGGATACCGTGCGATCTTCACCCTGCCGGACAAGGTGTCCGAAGCCAAGCGTGCGGTATTGCGCGCCTATGGCGCCGAAGTGGTCGTGACTCCCACCGACGCGGTCCGGACGACCCGCGCTCCTACTACCAGGTGGCGGACCGTCTCGCCAAGGCGATTCCCGGCGGCTACCGTCCCAACCAGTACGACAATCCGAACGGTCCCGAAAGCCACTATCACACCACTGGTCCGGAAATCTGGGAGGCCACCGACCACAAGGTCACGCATTTCGTGGCGGGCGTCGGCACCGGCGGCACCATCTCCGGCACCGGACACTATCTGAAGGACGTGTCCAACGGCGCGGTGCAGGTCATCGGCGCCGATCCGGAAGGCTCCATCTACTCCGACCCGAACGACGTGCACCAATACCAGATCGAAGCGTCGGCGAGGACTTCTACCCGAAGGCCTTCGACCGGAGCCTTCCCGACGAGATAGTGCAGGTCACCGACGCGGAAGCCTTCGAAATGACCCGACGCCTCG
>ENA-OQAS01000911-OQAS01000911.1-human-gut-metagenome-genome-assembly--contig:-NODE-911-length-14795-cov-1.866921_pt1 | contig 14795 bp, 17 predicted proteins | sample MGYA00242733_ERZ504523 | MGnify/ENA primary metagenome ERZ504523 (study PRJEB26092, sample SAMD00036239) | human gut metagenome | host: Homo sapiens | study: EMG produced TPA metagenomics assembly of... | reverse complement strand
CAAAGGCGATTTAAAATGGCGAGATGCGTTGCTGGTCGCACATTGTGTGAACAGTAACGATGTTTCACGTGAAACATTTGATTAGTTCTAGATTAATGAAAAGAAAGGTGATATAATAATGAATGTCCGAGAGAAAGGAGTAAAAATAATGGGTAGAGTGATAGCAATTGCGAATCAGAAAGGTGGAGTTGGTAAGACTACAACAGCAATCAACTTATCGGCCTCTTTAGCTAGTTCGGGAAAAAAAGTGCTTGCTATAGATATGGATCCTCAGGGAAATATGTCCAGTGGATTGGGCGTTGATAAGAATGAGGTTGAAAAGACAATTTATGAACTTATTATTGGTAAGTGTAAAATTGAGGAGTGTATTTGCAAGGAACCAATAGAAAATCTGAGTGTAGATGTGCTTCCGTCAAGTATTGATTTATCAGCCGCTGAGATTGAACTGATTGGCGTTGACAATAAGGAATATATTTTACGAGATGAAGTTGAAAAGATAAAAGATAATTATGACTTTATAATTATTGACTGCCCTCCGGCATTGAGCATGCTTACAATTAATGCAATGACTACTTCTGACTCGGTGATTGTTCCAATTCAGTGTGAGTATTATGCACTGGAAGGATTAAGTCAATTGATGCATACGATTGAACTTGTTCAGGATAGACTGAATCCGAAACTTGAAATGGAAGGTGTCGTATTTACAATGTACGATGCAAGAACAAATTTATCATTACAGGTAGTGGAAAATGTAAAGGATAACCTGAACCAAAATATTTATAAGACAATTATTCCGAGAAATGTCCGATTGGCTGAAGCACCAAGTTATGGACTTCCAATCAATCTGTATGATCCAAAATCCAAAGGAACAGAGAGTTACATGCTTTTAGCAGAAGAAGTGATTAATAAAGGAGAATAAGTATGCCTGTGAAGAAGAGCGGACTTGGAAAAGGATTGGATAGTCTAATCCCAAACAAAAACGTTAAAAGCGCAAAACCTTCTGTAAAAGCGGACGAGAAAAAGGCAGCTCCGAAAGAAGAAATTTTAGAGGCAGGACCGATCATGGTGAAGATAAATAAAGTTGAACCAAATCGGGAACAGCCACGGAAAGATTTTGATGAAGATGCATTGATGGAACTTGCAGATTCAATTAAGCAGTTTGGTGTATTGCAGCCGATTCTTGTTCAGAAGAAGAAGGACTATTATGAAATTATTGCCGGTGAGAGAAGATGGCGCGCGGCAAAGCTGGCAGGATTGAAAGAAGTGCCAATTATCGTAAAAGAATTTACAGAGCAGGAAATTGTTGAGATTTCTTTGATTGAGAATATTCAGAGAGAAAATCTGAATCCGATTGAAGAAGCAATGGCTTATAAGAGACTGTTGAAAGAATTCAACTTGAAACAGGATGAAGTTGCTGAACGAGTGTCAAAGAGTAGAACTGCGGTTACGAACTCAATGAGATTATTAAAACTGAATGACAGAGTTCAGCAGATGATCATTGACGATATGATCAGTACAGGCCATGCAAGAGCTCTTCTGGCAATCGAGGATGAAGAGCAGCAGTACATGCTTGCCAACAAAATCTTTGATGAGAAGCTTAGTGTTCGCGAGACAGAGAAACTGGTGAAGGCTCTGAAGAATCCGAAAAAGGAAGAAAAAAAAGCCGGAAGTAGAAAATCAGTTCGTATACACAAATCTTGAAGAGCAGATGAAGAGTCTGATCGGTACAAAAGTAAGTGTTCATGCGAAAGCAAATGGAAAAGGAAAGATTGAGATTGAGTATTACTCACCGGATGATCTGGAAAGAATCTATGAGTTGCTCATGACAATCCAGCATAATTAAAAAGGAGATGGTAGAAGTGACTGGAGTATTTGGCAATCTGGGAATTGATCCATTCTACGCATTTCTTATTTTACTTATTTTGCAGGTAGCCTTGATTGTCGTACTTGTGTTAGTGTATGATAAGTATAAACACCTGGAAAAAGTATTTAATACCTTTATGAAGGGAAAGAATGGGAAATCACTGGAGGAATCCATTTTTGAACGGTTTGACAAGATCGACGAAGTCGTAGATCAGGTAGAAGAAAACCGTGAGGAGATTGCAGAACTTTATAATAAAATGAGAACGCATTACCAGAAGTCGGAATCGTAAAATATGATGCATTCCATGAAATGGGAGGCGAATTAAGTTTTGCAATTACAATGTTAGATGAAAACAATACTGGATGGATTTTAAATATAATGCATAGTCGTCAGGGATGTTATGCATATGTGAAAGATATTGTAAAAGGTGAGAGTACAATTCAGCTGGCAGAGGAAGAAAGAGAAAGTCTTGAGAAAGCTATTTTTTCAAGAAAATAAATAGTAAAAAAGAAATTAGACAGGAAAGGGTAAATAACATGTTAGACATCAAATTGTAAGAAATAATCCGGATGTAGTAAAACAGAACATCAAAAATAAATTTCAGGATGAGAAGCTTCCACTTGTTGATGAAGTAATTGAACTGGACAAGAGAAACAGAGAAATCAAACAGGAAGTAGAAGCACTTCGCGCAGAGAAGAACAAAGCTTCTAAGGAAATCGGAGCAATGATGGCTCAGAAAAAAATCGAAGAAGCAGAAGCTCTGAAGAAGAAAGTTGCAGAGAGCAATGGACGTATCAATGAACTTTCCGAAGAAGAGAAAGAAGTAGAAGATAAACTGAAAAAGAACATGATGATTATCCCAAATATCATCGATCCATCTGTACCGATTGGTAAGGATGATAGTGAAAACGTAGAAGTTGAGAGATTCGGTGAGCCGGTTGTTCCGGATTTCGAAGTTCCATATCATACAGAGATTATGGAGTCATTCAATGGAATCGATCTCGATGCTGCAAGAAGAGTAGCAGGTAATGGTTTCTATTATCTGATGGGAGATATCGCAAGACTTCACTCAGCAGTTATCTCTTATGCAAGAGATTTCATGATCAACAGAGGATTCACATATTGTGTCCCACCTTTCATGATCAGAAGCAACGTTGTAACAGGTGTTATGAGTTTCGCTGAGATGGATGCTATGATGTACAAGATTGAAGGAGAAGACCTTTATCTGATCGGAACAAGTGAGCATTCTATGATTGGTAAATTCATTGGACAGACACTGGAGAAAGATCAGGTTCCACAGACTCTGACGAGTTATTCACCTTGCTTCAGAAAAGAAAAAGGTGCTCACGGAATTGAGGAGCGTGGAGTTTACAGAATCCATCAGTTCGAGAAACAGGAAATGATCGTTGTCTGCGAACCGGAAGAAAGCAAAGAATGGTATGAAAAACTGTGGAAGAATACAGTAGATCTTTTCCGTTCTATGGATATTCCGGTACGTACACTTGAGTGCTGCTCCGGAGATCTTGCAGATCTGAAAGTAAAATCTGTTGACGTAGAAGCATGGTCACCAAGACAGCAGAAATACTTCGAGGTAGGAGCTGCTCTAACTTAGGAGATGCTCAGGCAAGAAGACTTGGTATCCGTATCAAAGGAGAGAACGGAAGCTACTTCGCTCATACATTAAACAACACAGTTGTTGCTCCACCGAGAATGCTGATCGCGTTCCTTGAGAACATCTTCAGGCAGATGGTTCTGTAAGAATCCCGGAAGTTCTTCAGCCATACATGGGTGGAAACAAAGAAATTACACCAAAGAACAAATAAAGAAATATAAAGCAAATAAAATATGCATCAGTATTTAAAAGCAATTGGATTTGAAAATATTCAAACAAGAAAAGATCTGAAAAAGCTCTTAAAAGACGTAGAAGAGAATTTTACGCATCAGACAATTGTATCCTACAGACCGGGCGAAGATTTCTGCGAATTCCAGAAAGAGTTCGGTCAGGATGTAGGGATCACACTCTGCGGAGAACTTGATGATGAAGAACATTTTGAAGCTGCATATTATTTCCCATATTTTGAGGGGAGCGGAGTTACAACTTATGCAGAAATCGATGTGCAGAGAAAGATTGAGAAAGAACAGTATGTTGGTCTTTGTGAGGATTCCAAGATTGGAATCAGTCTGATCTTCACACTGCAGAATGGTGTGGAATATATGCGGGAGAAACAGGCCGGTCTTACAAAGGATGTGCAGACATCTGTAACATTTTCAGGATTGGCACAAGATGGAATGATTCTGCTTCCGGTCAATAAAAATGAGCAACAGATTTTAAATGAAAAGCGTGCGTCAGATACAAGAAGAGAATTGATGAACGCAGCCCGCAAGGGAGACCAGGCAGCAATCGAGACGCTGACATTTGACGATATGGATCTCTATTCCAAGGTGTCAAAGAGATTGGCGAATGAGGATGTATTTTCCATTGTGGATACGTATTTCATGCCGTTTGGAGCAGAATGTGATATGTATTCGATCATGGGAGAAATCCTGGCGGTGAGAGAGAGGATCAACAGAATGACAGGTGTGAGATTGTATCAGATGCGCCTGAATGTAAATGAACTGACATTTGATATCTGTGTTCCGGCAGATTCCGTGATGGGAGAGCCGGAGATCGGAAGACGGTTCAAAGGTACGATCTGCTGCAGGGGTATATTAATTTTAAAAATGAAGAGAAATTGTTGCTGAGTGCACGCAGTGTGAAAAGGAATGGGAAATCCACATCCGGAATGTGAAAAACATTAAATAAATGTGGAAAAAGATTTCATTTAACAGAAGAATGTGGATAACGAAGGCACCATCTCCGGCTGAAAAGTAATTCGGTCAGGAGATGGTGTTTTTTACAATTCGTGCCATTTTACCATGATTCGTGACAGAAGAATTGAAAATAACAGCGCTTTTTTATAATAAAAATATACCGGTTCAGAGCCAACCTCCAAAATGCTACGCATTTCGTCGGTGTGGCGTATCCGCCAAATAAATTCAAAAACAGTCTTAAAAATGCAAGCATTTTACACTTGTTTTATGAAATTCTGCTTTGCTCTGAACAGTTACAGATTACGAGAAAAAGGAGGCAGAATAATATGAAAAAACGAACAATTCTTTTAGCATTTATTATATCAGCAGTTGCAATGACATCAGGCTGTTCATCGAATGAACCAAAGACAGATGAGGTGAAACAGGAACAGACAAAAACAGAAAGTGTAAGCTCAGGAGTAACGATAAAACCGCTTACCCAAAAGGCAATTGATGAGAATCCTTATATGGCAAAAAATGATGCGAATATCCACCATGATTGTTATAATTCAGATTCAACAGATGAGGTACTGCCTGTTGGTATTTACCCAGAAATTAATGTTTCTTATGAAAAGGTGAATCCGAATGCGTCTCCGGCGGTATTTTTTGACAATTATGGACATTCAGTTGTTCCGTTGTTGGGAGGACTTGCAATTCGTGATATCAATGCAGAAGAAACACAGACGATCGGATATTTCTCACCAAAACAGCATGACGGTGGAGGGTATGTGATACAAAGTTCCTATTCCTTTGTTGATGAAAATAATCGTCTGGTTTGTCCGACAAGCAACAATCATGTACTTATGTTGAAAGCAACAGACGAGGAAGGAAATGTGCTGCCGGAATTTGAAAAAGTGCTGGATATTGATATTAAAGCAGCGGCAGAGGCAATTACCGGAAAGACATTGGATCAGAATTTATTATCCGTAGTGTTTGACTATGAGGGAATCTCTGGTTTGCAACCGGCGGATTCAGAATCTATCCGGAACGTCAGCAGCAAGGTGCGATGGGATACATTTCCAGAGATGCGATCAACGCAATTCTGAATGGAGAAGAGGTTGATCTGACAGCATCTACATTTGTATATGAATTAACTCCTGGAGAAGGGGCAGAAAATGGAATAGCGTCTTCGAAAGAGGGTGCGGTCATCTTAACAAATCAGAACTGCTATCTGCTGAAAGCAGATAACGGTGTACAGGTAGAATGGTGTACTCCGTATGAAAGTGCAGGGGCAAAAGACAGCAAAGAAGGTGATGAAACGACCGGAGGAGGTCTGGCGTGGGGAAGTGGATGTTCGCCATCACTAACCAGTAATCTGGTTATGTTTACAGATAATCAGAATCCGGTGAATCTGCTAGCATTAGATATGAAGACCGGTGAAAAGGTTGCAAGCACACCTGTTATTGATGAGCTGCCGGAAGAAATGCAGGTATCCGTAGAAAATTCAGCAATCGTATATGATAACAGTGAAGGTACAGTCAGCACAATCGTATGTAACTGGTTTGGTGCAGGAAGTGCGAAGCTTGCGGACGCAGATAACGACTCATCTGTACAGACATATGAAAATATCTATGATGTAAACTGGCTGCAGAAAGGAAATAAAATGGTCATGCCGGGAGTGAGCGTGTTGATACGATCAAGACAGATGACGGATATGAAATGAAGAGTATCTGGTGCAGAGATGATATCCGGGATACATCGATGATGAAGCTTTCAACCGCAACAGGATACATTTACGGTTATGTTCAGGACCTGGACAGTGGCATGTGGCAGTTATTATGATAGATTTTGAGACCGGTGAGACTGCATTTTCAATGGACGTGTCAGACAAACCGGGATATAACAATATGGCAATCGGTATGTATGCAGGAAGCAGTGGAAATGCATTATACTGTCCAACCGGATATCTTGAACTCCTCAGACTGCAGGATCGGTTCGTATATCTTCCGGAAATGCCTTACCGAAAAGTAGACTTGGACAAGGCAATGCGAAATATATTAACGCAGGAAGAATTTACGGAAGACGGAGGTAAGGGCAATGTCGCAGGATGGCTGAATACGATAACGGTAGAAAATGTACATCCGAGTACGACTGTGGCGATACGAATGAAGGGGCTTGCAGGCAAAACGGATGACTTTAAGCTGTATGCTTATGGAAAAGACGGTAAGCTGACAGAGGTTCCGGAAGATCTGTGGAAGATTCAGACAGAAGATGGAACGATTCCAGAGAAACTGTCGGAAGATACCTTGTACGAAGTACATGTTACAGTAGAGGATGGAGGAACATTCGATCTTAGTGAGACAGAGAAAGAGATCAAAATAGCAGTAGTATTAGGATATTAGGATAGTACACAGATATTGAAAGAGACGATCGCCAGGTATCAACAGGCATAGCATAATAAGTGGAAAGATAGCATAATAGGTGAAAAGGAAAAACTCCTGTGATTTTGTAGATTCAAATCACAGGAGTTTTCTTTCTATCTATTCAGTTACTTCCAGGCAAGCTTCTTTCGTACCAGTTCCGCCACGGCGGATCCCGGCGAATAAAGAGCCTGATATATTATGCCATACACTGAAGATCGCTCCCGGAAGCGTTGCCAGTGGATTGGCTGCAAAATTAGCTGTTGCAAGAGAAATCGCAAGGCCGCTGTTCTGCATTCCGACTTCGATCGCAATCGCAGTAGCTTTATCATATTCGATATGTAAAGTTTTGCCGCGCCAAGCCCGATGCCCATTCCGCAGAGATTGTGAAGTGCCACAACTCCAAGTACGAGCAGACCACAGCTTAAGATTTTTCCGCATTGACAGATACGATTCCACTGATGATCATTACGATGGATACAACAGAAATCAGTGGAAGTACTTCTGATATTTTCTGAATCTGCTTTCCAAAGATCCAGTTGATCAAAATACCAAGAAGCACTGGAATCAGTACAACTTTTACAACAGAAATTACCATTGCAAGGAAAGATACTTCTACCCAGGCACCGGCAAGCAGATACACTAATAACGGTGTCATCAGTGGGGCCGCAAGCGTGGAAGTGATCGTCATTCCAACAGAGAGTGCCACATCACCTCCGGCAATATATGTGATCACATTACTTGCTGTTCCCCCAGGACAACATCCGACCAGAATAACGCCGAGTGCAAGATCTGTCGAAGATGCATCAGCTGGCATAATCCCCATGCCACAACAGGCATGATCGTATATTGTGCAACAAATCCGATCACGATTTCTTTTGGCTTTGAAAAAACTCTCTTAAAATCGTCCATCTTGATTGTAAGCCCCATGCCAAACATGGCAACACCTAAGAAGATGGATGTATAATTGGTTGTCCACGCGAATCCATCGCGCCAGAAAAATGCGATCACAGAGAAGCAGATGATAATAATTCCAATATATTTTGTAAGAAAAGAACTGGCTTTTCCTACTTTTTTCATCACATTTTCCATATGCTATACCTCGTAGCTAAAGTTGTCGATCAGTCTGGTTTTTCCGATGTAAACTGCCATGGCGACCAGAACGTCTTTTTCTACGATTTCTACCGGTTGCATATCCAGTGCATCTACCATAGATACATAATCAATCTTTGCCAGAGGTTCAGCTTCGATAATCTCGCGCATCTTTGTTAATACTTCTTCAGCTTTGCTTCCCTTGCAGATCATATTCTGACCGGCTTTTACAGCTCTTGAAAGACAAAGTGCGGCTTTTCTTTCTTCTTCACTTAAATATGTATTTCTAGATGATTTCGCAAGTCCGTCTTCCTCACGGATGATAGGGCATCCTACGATCTGGATATCAAAATTCAGATCCTGTACCATTTTGCGGATGATTGCCAGCTGTTGTGCATCTTTCTGACCGAAATATGCCCTGTCCGGTGTTACAATGTTAAATAACTTAGAAACAACGGTGCATACACCTTTAAAGTGGATTGGTCTTGTCTTACCGCACAGTGTATCTGATAAAGTATCAATACTTACAAAGGCATGTGGATCATGGTACATATCTTTCGGTTCCGGATGAAAGATGACATCAGCTCCAAGGCTCTCGCAGAGTTCGCTGTCGCGTTTGAAATCTCTTGGATATGCTTCCAGATCTTCTGTCGGTCCAAACTGTGTCGGGTTTACAAAATCAGATACAACAACGATATCATTTTCTTTGCGGCATCTTTTGATCAGGCTTGCGTGTCCTTCGTGCAGGAATCCCATTGTCGGTACAAGACCGATTGTTTTCCCTTCTCTTTTCCAGTTCTTAATTAAATCTCTTGTTTCCTTTACTGTTTTTGTTACCTGCATGGTGTTCTCCTTTTAAAACAAAATTAGGAGATAGCCTCTTGTTCTGAATTCAACAAATTTCATTTTCATTTATAAGTTACAATCACTTTTGCAGTTATGCCATATCTTTCAGTAATCCGTGTTTCTCATAGTTTGTAACACGGCTGATCTTATTCTCATCATCTACAAAAACAACTTGTGGTTTATGTTCTTTGGCTTCTTCAGAATCATAATGTGCATAACACATGATAATAATCTTGTCACCAGTACTTACGCATCTTGCCGCAGCACCATTTAAGCAGATCATTCCGCTTCCGCGCTTGCCGCAGATCGTATAAGTTTCAAATCGGCTTCCGTTATTTACATCCACGATCTGAACTTCTCATATTCCATAATTCCTGCCGCTTCCAGCAGGTCTTCATCAACAGTAATACTTCCAACATAGTCAAGTTCGGCCTGTACTACTGTAGCACGATGAATCTTTCCTTTTAACATCTCAACTGTCATTTCTTATTGGTCTCCTCACAAAAAAAAGCATTCGTCAAGGTATACTGATCCCTGCAAATGCTTTTGCTATTCTTCGTATTCCCTGAGTCTTATTTTATGTCTTAAATAAATATAAGCTCGCTTTCCGCCATTTCCGGCGGGGTAACTGTTCAATATGAAATTGTTGTGATTCAGTCAGAGTATAGTTTTGTAGTATTCCAAATACTATCTCCGCAAGTATTATGACACCCTGTGAAAGGAATGTCAATATGGTTGCGCAATATGCGTTGTTGGTCGCACAACGTGTGAATATTATGGGCTGCTTCTCCATGAAAGGACGATTGGATGATTATAAATGGGCCGGTCCGTATATGGTCAGTAACCAGGTGGTTGCAGTCAATGAGAACAGTGATATCTATACCCTGAGTGATCTGGAAGGAAAGACACTTGCCGTACAATCTACAACAAAACCGGAAGGAATTTTTCTGAAAAGAACAGACAGCAGGATTCCAAAGCTTGGTAATCTGATTAGCCTGGAACACAGGGAACTGATCTATACATTCCTTGGAAAGGGATATGCAGATGCAATAGGTGCACATGAGGAATCGGTTATACAGTATATGAAAGATTATGATGCGAAATTCCGAATTCTGGATGAACCACTTATGACAGTCGGAATCGGAGTCGCTTTCTCAAAAAATGAAACTCGGGATCTGCCGGAGAAACTGGAGCAGACTCTGGATGAAATGAGAGAGGACGGAACTTCTGCAAAATCATAGGAAAATATCTTGATGACCCAGAAAAATATCTGGAGGTGGACCAGCTTGAAGAAGAATAAAAAATCTGTCCCAACAGAAAAAAAATTCTGGATCATCAGTATAGCTGTTGGGATATGTCTTGTCGTGCTGTCTGTATGTTTTTTCAGCAATGCAGACAAAGAAAAGAAAGAGGCTAATCTTTTAGACACGGTAAATTATGTAAAAGTACAATGTTCCACATATACACATTATAATGAATCATCAGAATCCAAAAGTCTGCTTCGTGCCATTGAGGGAACCCGGCAGGTCAGCAAAAATATAGCCGCAGAAACAGAGAATGAAAAAACACTGGATGATCAGCTATTGAAAGAAAGTGCAGAGCAGTTATGGCTGACGGGAATCGTGGTTCTGGATACAGATGGAACTATAGTATGTGAATACAGTACGAACGAAAGTTTATTGCCGGAAATAAAAGAATGTGCAGAGAAAGAAATCGTACTGGATACAGCAATTTACGATGAAAAAGTGTATGCCAAGAGAATCAATCATAATGACGGGGCTTATATTGATATGGCTGCCTGCACAAGAAAGGATGCACCGGGAGTTGTAGTGACTTATTATTATACTTCTGCAGAGTATGCAACGAATTATACGCTTACGATACAGAGTTTGTTGAATGGCTATCGGAAGGACCGGGATGGGACAATTATCGTAGCAGATGAAGGCGTGATCATTGCTTCAAACAATACCGGGCTGATTGGACAAAGCACAACCGATTATGAAGTAATCCAAAAGCTAAAAAATCATGCAGACAGTAGCACATGATGGGCTTAACGATCAATGGAGTCCGGTGTCACGGTGTTATGCTGAAGCAGAGAGACCATTACATCTATGCTTACGTTCCGGATTCGATCATATTTCAGACACTTCTGCAAAATGTGATCATGTGCCTGTTCATTTATCTGATTGTTGTAGCACTAATCTGGATGATTTACAGAAAATCACAGAAAAACATTCTCATAATAGAAAAGGAAAAAGAACAGAAGTATCAAAAAAGCCTGATGAAAGAGAAATCAAGGTGGAACATAAAACACCAGAGATCATTCATAAAGATCTTATAGCAGCCCAATCCATCTGAAGCGTCTTCTGATGAATATCTTGAGTAATGCCGTAAAGTATAATAAAGATTATGGGAAGATTTATTTGAGTGCCAGAGAGATTCCTTCCGATCAGGATGGAATTGTGACTTTTGAGTTCACATGTCAGGATACAGGAATTGGTATGAGTGAGGAATTCCAAAAACATCTGTTTGAGCTATTTGCGCAGGAGCAGAAAGGCGGAGCATCTAAGTTTGGCGGTACCGGTCTGGGAATGCCGATCGATATGAAACTATTAGTGGAGATTATTGCTGAATTAGCAGGAAAAAATAAAAATCGTGAGGATAAAGGATGAGTGAGAAACAAAAACTACTTATTGTAGATGATTCAGAACTTAACAGAGATATATTAAAGGAGATTCTTGGAAGCAGATATGACTACATGGAAGCTGAAAATGGAACTCAGGCGATCCAGATTCTGGAAGTGCATCCGGAGATCGACTGATGCTTCTGGATATCAATATGCCGCAGATGAATGGATTCCAGGTGTTGGAACATATGAGGGAGTTACAGTGGATTGATGAAGTCCCGGTTGTCATGATTTCATCAGAAGAATCTGTCGAAATTATGCGAAAAGCGTATGATCTGGGGATCACAGACTATATCAGCCGACCGTTTGATGCAGTTATCGTAAAGAAAAGAGTCCAGAATACATTGGGACTTTATGCAAACCAAAAACGACTGATCAATGTGGTTGTAGATCAGGTCTATCAGAAAGAAGAAAACAACACGATTATGATTGGAATCCTGAGCAATGTATTAGGTTCTCATAACAGTGAAAGCAGCGAACATATATTACACATCCGTGTCGCAACGGAGATGCTGTTGAGAGAATTGATCAGGAAAACAGATGCGTATCATCTGACAGAAGCGGAGATTGCTCTGATCATAACAGCATCTTCCCTTCATGACATTGGAAAGGTCAGCATTCCGGAAGAAATCCTCAATAAACCAGGCAGACTGACAGATGAAGAATTCAAGATCATGAAAAGCCACAGTGAGATTGGAGCGTCTATGATCCGGAATATGGATTTTCCACAGGACAAGCCACTGGTACGCACTGCATGGGAAATCTGCCGGTGGCACCATGAACGATGGGACGGAAGAGGATATCCGGATGGACTAAAAGGGGAAGAAATACCAATCTCTGCGCAGATCGTGTCAATTGCTGATGTGTATGATGCGCTTACAAGTGTACGGTGCTATAAGAATGCATATGATCATGATACGGCAATCCAGATGATTCTGGAAGGTCAGTGCGGACAGTTTAATCCGCTTCTTCTGGAATGCCTGAAAGAGAGCAGTCCTCAGTTGTCCAGAACATTTAAGAAAGAAAAGGATGACAACAGAGAGTATTATGAAGCGCAGAGGATCTCAGAAGAAATACTGAGGCAAAATGCATTGCCATGCAAGGATTATTCCCAGCGTGTTATAGAGATCATGCAGGAAAAAATAAAGTTCTTTAAGGAGAATAGCGGTAAGATTTCAATGGAGTATAATGCGATTTCAGGAAAACTGGTTTTAACAGACGGAGAATCGCAGAAAGAGTATCAGAGAGATCTTCCGGGATTTGATTCATATGGAGTATATGATATAAGCGAAGAGGATATTCAGCGCGTAAAAGATTCGCTGGATTCAGTATCAAGTAAAAACAAAGAAGTTTCAATAAAAGTAATGTTAAAAGTAAGAGGTGAAAGGCAGATGTGTGATCTGAAACTGCACACATTATGGTCATCAATAAAAACAGATGGATATATCGGAATTGTCGGGCAGTTGGATATTGTGAAGTAATGTCACAAAAATGGAAGACAAAATAAAAAGAGTCACAGTTGTTCCCTGATGGAACAGGCTGCGACTCTTTTCTGTTCAGATATTCAAGCAGCTGCGTAAAGTGTTCTGTAGAGCTTCTTCCCGCCTAAAAGGATCTTACCTTTGGACGGTATCTCATATCAGACACTGTATACACTGTCACGAATGCTTCCGGATCCTTCTTGATAATATAATTCATCAGTTTCTGATATTCACTTTTGTCCACGATCGTAATGATCTCTCTGTGCTTCTGCATATTATATGCGCCTGTCGCCTCGTAGAATGTTGCTCCGCTATGCAGTTCATGCAAGATAAACTGACGGACTTCTTCTTCGTATTTTGTAATAATACATACACGCCGTTTCAGATTCTGGCCAAAGATAAAATGATCCAGCACAATACCATTAAAATAAGTTCCAAGCACACTTAAAACGACAGCTTTCTTGTCATAGATCAGAGCGGAAGAAAGTGCCACACACATGCCCGAGATGGACATTGCTTTTCCTAATTCTATGTGCAGATATTTATTCATGATCTTCGCTACGATATCCAGTCCGCCGGAAGATGCATTCATGTTAAATAAAATACTGAGGCCGATACTTACGACCAGGATATAGCATATTACATCCAGTTCACTGCTGTTTGTCAGCGAGGTAAAATCCGGAAATATGTGTTCAAATACTGCAAGATACAACGGCAGCAGGATGCTGGTGTAAACCGTCTTTGCTCCGAACTCCTTTCCGCATGTCACAAAGCCTATCAGCAGTAGGACAACGTTCAATATCATTGTGATCGTTGACACATGCAACGGTATATAATGCGACATAACAATTGCCAGCGCGGATATACTGCTGATCGAGGTCATACTCGGAATCAAAAAGAAATATACGGCCGCGGCGATAATGCCCACTGCTATCGTCATGATGGCTGTTTCTTTCAACTTGTCGGATGTGAAAATCTGTTTCTCTTGTTTGTTCATTTATCATTCCCCATTTTTAGATACTTAGTATTCAGAAAAATCAGATACCAGTATTTATATTATATCTCTAATATATTCATGGAGACAATGGTTAATTTTATCAGTCGCAATTACAGCGGTCTTGCAGTTTGAAATTGCAAACCTTTATGTGACAAACCTAACTGCCTATGATATTATAAATTTGATATAAGCGAAAATGACTTTTGCAGAAACGAAGTATCTGAGTACAAATAAGCAGGAAATAAACTTTGTTACCTTTTGTGGTTTTGCGAGAAACCTCTTGATACTGCAAGGATGAGGTGAGTATAATGAATGGTGTGGTTGCAGGAGCGGTCAAATAATTAGAAATGAGGAGACTTGGCATGGAGAAAAAATGGTGGAAAGAAAGTGTAGTATATCAGATATATCCAAAGAGTTTTAAAGACAGTAACGGTGACGGCGTGGGAGATATCAGAGGAATCATACAGAAACTGGATTACCTCAAAGAACTTGGGGTAAATGTATTGTGGATTTCTCCGATGCTGGAATCACCTCAGGACGATAATGGTTATGATATTTCTGATTACCGTAGAATTTATGAAGAATATGGAACTATGGAGGATTATGAGGAATTGTTGTG
>ENA-OQAS01000910-OQAS01000910.1-human-gut-metagenome-genome-assembly--contig:-NODE-910-length-14804-cov-5.786877_pt1 | contig 14804 bp, 24 predicted proteins | sample MGYA00242733_ERZ504523 | MGnify/ENA primary metagenome ERZ504523 (study PRJEB26092, sample SAMD00036239) | human gut metagenome | host: Homo sapiens | study: EMG produced TPA metagenomics assembly of... | reverse complement strand
AAAACCAATACCTTTAACGGAATCCCACTCCCTTCCATCGCGGTGATGGACAAAGCTGGAAACTGCCGAATGATAAAGGAGTTTGGATATGAAGATTTCAAAAACCGATTGTCTTAGAACCCCAAAAGCCGATGGCTTTTACATGCCGGGCGAATTTGAGCCCCACGAAGGCACGCTGATGATCTGGCCGTGGCGTCCCGGTTCCTGGAATTACGGGGCAAAAGCGGCAAGAACGGCATTTGCAGAAATTGCAGAAGCAATTGCCGCTTATGAGCAGGTTTATCTTTTCGTCCGGCCACAGGATAAAGCATCGGCACAGGAACTGCTTTCCTCCGACCGGATTCATCTGATCGAAGCCCAAACGGAGGATGCCTGGGCGAGAGATACCGGCGCTACGTTTGTAATTAACGATCAGGGTGGGCGAAGAGGCATTCAATGGGAATTCAACGCCTGGGGCGGCCAGTATGACGGTCTGTACTCCCACTTTGAACATGACCGTGAGGTTCCGGAACGAATCTGCAGTTTTCTCGGAGATTCCTTCTATAATGCCCGCCCCTTTGTTCTGGAAGGCGGCTCCATCCATGTTGACGGGGAAGGAACCCTGCTTACGACCGAAGAATGTCTGCTGAGTCCGGGGCGCAATCCTTCTCTTACAAGAGCGGAAATTGAAGAAAAGCTGCGTCAGTATCTTTCGGTCGAGAAAATCATCTGGCTGCCTTTTGGTATTTACAACGATGAAACCAACGGCCATATCGATAATATGTGCTGCTTTGTAAAGCCAGGAGAAGTACTTCTTGCCTGGACAGAGGATGAAAACGATCCGCAGTATGCCAGAAGCAGGGCTGCTTTTGATCTTCTCTCCCATACCGTTGACGCAAAGGGCCGAAGCTTTGTGATTCACAAGCTGCCCATTCCGAAGCATCCCATCTGTATTACAGACGAAGATCTTCTCGGCTATGATTTTGAGGATGGCGAAGATCAGCGGGAAACCGGGGAACGCCTTGCCGCCAGCTATATCAATTTTTATCTTGCCAATCACTGTGTCCTTCTTCCCCGGTTCGGCGATGAAAACGATACCGTGGCTGCAGAAATTCTCGGAAAATGCTTTCCGGATCGACGGATCCTCCTGTCGATGCACGCGTCATTCTGACCGGCGGAGGCAACATTCACTGTATTACCCAGCAGATTCCGGCAAAGAAAAGAGGAAACAGATTATGAGAAATATAAAAATTGCCGCACTGCAGTTTTCATGCTGCAGCCAGGTACAGGAAAATATAGACAAAGCAGAGACCATGGTCCGTGAAGCCGCTTCCAACGGTGCCAATCTCATCCTTCTTCCTGAATTATTTGAAAGACCGTATTTTTGTCAGGAAAAGCGATACGATTATTATGATTATGCCCTGCCTTTGACAGAAAATCCCGCCATCCGGCGTTTTCAGGCCGTTGCCGGAGAACTTGGGGTCGTGATTCCGGTCAGCTTTTATGAAAGGGATGTTCAGCGCCTGTTTAATTCCATTGCCATGATCGATGCAGACGGATCCATTCTTGGTGTTTACCGCAAGACCCATATCCCGGACGATCATTTTTATCAGGAAAATTCTATTTCACTCCGGGAGATACGGGATTCAAAGTCTTTGAAACACGTTTTGGAACCATCGGCGTCGGCATCTGCTGGGATCAGTGGTTTCCGGAAACAGCACGATGTATGGCTGTTCAGGGAGCTGAAATCCTGCTCTATCCTACCGCGATCGGAAGTGAGCCGATCCTGAATGTAGACAGCAGCGGGCACTGGCGGCGCGTCATGCAGGGACATGCTGCCGCAAATCTTGTTCCGGTTGCTGCTGCAAACCGGATTGGTACCGAAATCGTAACGCCCTGTGAAGAAAATGGCGGCCAGTCCTCTTCTCTTACCTTCTACGGTTCTTCCTTTATTGCCGATGCAACCGGTGAACTCGTGGCATCGGCAGGAAGAGATACCGAGGAAATCCTGTATGCCTTCTTCGATCTGGATGCCCTGCGCGAAGAACGTTTTTCCTGGGGGCTTTTCCGTGACCGGCGGCCGGAAACTTACCGTATCATGACGAAACAGTAAAGCCCCGTCGCTTCCTACAGCGGTACGCTGCATCACATATTCTAACTACAAAGGAGAACCGCTATGCAATATGGAGTTTTATGTCTGCTGCCGCCTGCAGCGATGCTGATTTTTGCATTAAAACAAAAAAAAATCTTTCGAAGCTCTGATTTTCGGAACCCTGATTGCCTATCTCATCATGTACAAAGCGGCTTTTATCGGGCCTGGTGTGATCTGCTGCTTTCGGAGATCAGCAACGCAGATAACCAGTATATTCTTCTTCTCTGCGGACTGTTCGGAGGCTTCATCTTCCTGCTACGCGAGGCAAAAGGAACACTTGGTTTTTCCAACCTGTTAAGCCGCTTCTGTAAAAATGAACGGATCACCATGATGATGTCGGTATTTCTCGGAATCATTATTTTTGTCGATGATTATCTCAACATCATGACCGTTGGAACCTGTATGAAGGATGTCTGTGATAAACGAAAAGTCCCACGCCAGGCCCTTGCTATATCATTGACTCAACCGGTGCACCTGTCTGTGCACTGATTCCCTTTTCCACCTGGGTAGTTTTTTATTCCGGTGTTTTTATTCAGGAACCGGGCATTCTCAATATGGGCTTTTCCACCGGTATGAGTGTTTACTTAAAAGTGCTTCCTTATATGTTTTATCCCATGGCTGCACTTCTGGTTGTCATTCTGTTTGCCTGCAACTGATGCCAAAGCTCGGAAAAATGAAAGATGCCTATACCGATCTGGAAAAGAAAGAGCAGACACCGGAGCATCCAAAAATGCACAATGCCCCTTCCGTTGACATTGCCATGGCCGGAATGAGCGTTGATTACCCGCCCGAAAATACCAATGCCGGAAATATACTGGATTTTCTGATCCCCATCGGAATTCTGATCGGTGTGACAGTAGCCACACAGGATATGATGCAGGCGATTATTCTTGCTCTTGCTTCCTGTATGATTCTTTATCTTCCGCGGAAAAAATGACCTTTACGCGTACGTGGAACTGTTCTTTGCCGGCTTTGCAGATATTCTTCCGGTTCTCGCCATTCTTCTTGCATCCTTTATGATCAAGACTGCCTGCGGCGAAATGGGACTCTCGGAATACGTCATCAACCTGTGTGTTCCGTATATGAATGCCAAAACACTGGCAGCTATTATTTTTGTTGTCATTGCAGTTCTGACCTTTGTCACCAGCTCTTTCTGGGGAATTGAGGCCGTAGCCGTTTCCATCGTTGTTCCGCTTGCCATCGCCCTTGATGCTAATGTACTTCTGGCACTTGGCGCTGTCGTATCCGGCGGTGTTTTCGGAAGCCATGCATGCTTCTATTCCGACGCAACGGTTCTTTCCTCCGCGACCTGCGAGATTGACAATATGTCACATGCCGTGTCGCAGTTTCCTTACGTCCTGATCAGTGCTGCTCTCGCCGTATCGGGATTCTTAATCTGCGGAATTTTTGCTCTTTAAAGACACACAGGAAATTTCAACGAAGTTCCTGTAAATTAAAAAAGCCTCCGACGATAGGATTTTTCTGAATTCGTCGAAGGCTTTTTGTTTTTATTCTTTTACACTCAGCCGCACCAGCGCACGCTGCAGCTTGGCTTCGGCAATACGGTATTCTTTGTCTGTCAGACCGCCGTTTGCCAGCGCCTGCTCGGCCCTGTGTTTGGCAGCCTCGGCGCGCTCTGCATCAATATCCTCTTCCCACTCCCAGGTCGTTGCCAGAACACGGCAGACCCCATTCATCATGGAAAGCATTCCGCCGATGCAGGCGGCATTTCTTCTCGTTCCGTCCTCCAGCACAATATGCGCCTCGCCCATACCAAGTGCAGTGCAGTAATTGCAGTGCCCCGGCAGAATTGCCAGGTCGCCGCTGATGGTTCTGCAGACAACGCGCGCTACGTCACCCTCATAGAGAAGTCCGTCCGGCGTGCCGACACGTAAAGGAAATGTACTCATACGTCATTCCTCCTTTACTGATTCAGTGCTTTTGCTTTTTCAAATACCTCGTCGATGGTTCCTGCAAACAGGAAGCAGCTCTCCGGAAGATCATCGCACTCGCCGTCAAGGATCATGCGGAATCCGCGCAGAGTTTCTTTTAACGGCACGTATTTTCCTTCCATACCGGTAAACTGTTCCGCTACCGAGAAGCTCTGGGACAGGAAACGCTGTACCTTACGGGCACGGCTGACCGTCAGCTTATCCTCTTCGGACAGCTCGTCCATACCCATGATGGCGATGATATCCTGCAGCTCTTTGTATCTCTGCAGCACCTGCTGTACGGCACGTGCTACCTCATAGTGCTCATGGCCTACGATTTCCGGTGTCAGGATACGCTGGTAGAATCGAGCGGATCAACAGCCGGATAAATACCCTGGCTGGAGATTTCACGGGAAAGTACCGTCGTGGCATCCAGATGGGTAAACGTTGTTGCCGGAGCCGGGTCGGTCAGGTCATCGGCCGGCACGTAAACAGCCTGTACCGATGTGATGGATCCCTTTCTTGTGGAAGTAATACGCTCCTGCAGTGCGCCCATCTCGGTTGCCAGCGTCGCTGGTATCCTACTGCGGACGGCATACGGCCAAGCAGAGCCGAAACCTCGGAACCTGCCTGCGTAAATCGGAAAATATTATCGATGAACAGCAGCACATCCTGATTTTTCACATCACGAAAATATTCTGCCATGGTAAGGCCGGAAAGTCCGACACGCATACGCGCTCCCGGCGGCTCGTTCATCTGTCCATAGACCAGTGCTGTCTTGTCGATAACACCGCTCTCTTTCATCTCGTTGTAAAGGTCATTTCCTTCACGGGTACGCTCTCCGACACCGGTGAAAACGGAAAGTCCGCCGTGTGCCGTTGCCACGTTGTGGATCAGCTCCATGATAAGGACTGTTTTTCCAACGCCGGCACCACCGAACAGACCGATTTTTCCGCCCTTGGCATACGGGCAGATCAGGTCAACGACCTTGATTCCGGTTTCGAGGATCTCCGTTGCCGGAACCTGTTCCTCATAGGACGCGGATCGCGGTGGATCGGCCATTTTTCTGCTGTTTCCGGTGCCGGCTTATTGTCTACGGTCTCACCGAGCAGGTTGAACACGCGGCCTAAGCACTCCTCTCCGACCGGAACGGCGATCGGGCCGCCCGTGTCAACTGCTTTTGTTCCGCGGACAAGTCCGTCTGTGGACTTCATGGCAATGCAGCGGACCATGTTGTCGCCCGTCTGCTGCGCCACTTCCACAACCAGCTTCTCGCCGTGGTTGTCTATCTCGATGGCATTCAGAAGTGCCGGCAGCTCTCCTTCCGGAAAACGGATGTCCAGAACAGGACCCGTTACCTGCACAACCTCGCCAATGTGTTTTTCACTCATTTAACGACTTCTCCTCACTTTTCTTGTTTCCACTCTTACACGCCTTCCGCACCGCCGACGATCTCCGTGATCTCCTGCGTAATGCTTGCCTGACGGGCACGGTTGTAATACAGATTGAGCTGTTCAATCATCTCCTCTGCATTTCCCGTTGCCGCCTCCATTGCGGTACGGCGTGCCGCAAGCTCACTTGCCACACTCTCACAGATACCGCCGTAGATCAGGCCGCCTAAGTATTCCGGCACAATCGCTTCGAATACCTCGACACCGTTTGGCTCATACAGGATCAGATTTCGGATTTTTTTCGCTTCCGGATCCTCTCCATCCTCTTTTGCAATGTCAATCAGAGGCAGGATCGGCACGGAAACCGGCATCTGCGACAGCATCGACACGAATTTTGTGTAACAAAGCTCCACATGTCCGAAGGTCCCTTTCCGGAACTCACGGCACAGCGCGCGCGCGATCTCAAAGCTGTCTGCCACGGAAAGATTTGCGATCTCGGCAAAGCTGTCCGTCAGAATGTCCAGCTTCCGGGATTTTGCATACTCCACTGCCTTTTTGCCGACCGGAACCACACAGATCTCTTTTCCTTTGGCATCTGCCTCAAAGCATCGGAACAGATTCGCGTTGTATCCGCCCGCAAGGCCGCGGTCTCCGGCAACCAGCACGTAGCAGCATTTCTCGTTTTTTGCCTCTTTTGCATAAATGGAATAAAATTCCGTGTTTCCTTTTGCAATATCCTGCAAGTGCGGTACAGCTCCTGAAAATACGGACGGCAGGTATCAGCCCGCTCCTTCGCTTTTCGCAGCTTGGAGGACGCTACAAGTTCCATCGCCTTGGTAATCTGCATCGTGCTTTCGACACTTTTGATCCGCAGCTTTACGGCTTTCATGTTTGCAGCCATAGGCTCCTCCTTCTTTCCTTATTTTGCAGGTCTTGTATTGATAAAGTTTTCGGTGTACGATTCGAGCGTACTTTTCAGCTTCTCTTCGGTATCTGCCTCGAGTTTTCCGGTTGCGGAAATCTCCTGCATCACGGCAGCACCCTCGGCATCGGTATCAAGCCAGGTATACAGTCCGTCCTCATAGGCGCGGACATCCTCAGCTGCAACCTTTGACAGAATTCCTTTCGTTACCGCATAAAGAATGGCCACCTGTTTTTCTACCGGAACCGGTGCATTCTGGTTCTGTTTTAATACTTCCACGATACGCACACCCTGCTCCAGACGCGCCTTTGTATCGGCATCCAGATCGGATCCGAACTGTGCAAAGCTTGCCAGCTCGCGGTACTGGGAATAGATCAGTTTCAGAGTTCCGGCTACCTTCTTCATCGCCTTAATCTGCGCATTTCCACCGACACGGGATACGGATACGCCAGGGTTTACCGCCGGCATAACGCCCGAGTGGAACAGCTCTGTCTCAAGGAAAATCTGTCCGTCTGTGATGGAGATAACGTTCGTCGGAATATAGGCGGAAATATCGCCCGCCTGGGTCTCAATGATCGGCAGGGCCGTCATGGATCCGCCGCCGTGTTCATCGTCAAGCTTTGCGGCACGCTCCAGAAGTCTGGAATGGAGATAGAAAACATCTCCCGGATAAGCCTCACGTCCCGGTGGACGGCGGATCAGCAGGGAGAGTGCACGGTATGCAACCGCGTGCTTACTTAAGTCATCATAAATAATCAGCACATCTTTTCCCTGATACATAAAGTACTCGCCCATGGCACAGCCGGAATACGGTACGATATACTGCAGCGGGCTCGCTTCGGATGCCGTCGCTGCCACGACGATGGTGTACGCCATTGCGCCGTTCTTCTCAAGATTTTCTACTAAGGACGCTACTGTCGAACGTTTCTGTCCGATGGCAACGTAGATACAGATCACATCCTTGCCTTTCTGGTTCAGAATGGTATCGGTTGCGATCGTTGTCTTTCCGGTCTGACGGTCTCCGATGATCAGCTCTCGCTGACCTCTTCCGATCGGAACCATGGAATCGATCGCTTTAATACCGGTCTGCAGCGGCTGATTAACACCTTTTCTCTCACAGATGCCCGGTGCCGGCTTTCAATCGGACGGTACTCTGCTGCCGTAATCGGGCCTGCGCCGTCGATTGGCTGGCCGAGCGCGTTAACAACGCGTCCGATCATGCCTTCTCCGACCGGAACCGAAACAACCTTTCCCGTTCTTTTTACAAGCTGTCCCTCGCTGATGTTCTCGCCGGAACCGAATAAAACGACAGATACGCTGTTTTCCTCGAGGTTCTGTGCCATTCCATAGCTTCCATCCTCAAATTCCAGCAGCTCGCCTGCCATGCAGTTCGAAAGACCGCTGGCTCTTGCGATTCCGTCTCCGACCATCAGAACGGTGCCTGTCTCATCCTGCCGGATCGCATTTTCATAATATTTGATCTGGCTGCGGATGACCTTGGATATTTCTTCTGGTTTCAGTTGCATTTTTTCCTCCTACACCACTGTATCGCTGATTCTTCTGGAAAGCTCGGCCAAACGTCCCTTTACGGTTCCGTCAAACAGCTTTCGTCGAGCTCCACGCGGACACCCGCCAGAACGGACGGATCGGTTTTCAGTTCCATCACGACTGTTTTTCCGCTCATTGTTTCCAGTTTTTTCTTCAGAAGCTCTTCCTGTTCCTTCGACAGGGATGCTGCGCTCGTCACAACTGCCTCGGCAATGTTGTGCGCCGCAAAGTATCTGCGCTGAAACGCTTCCTGGCATCCGCCGAATTCCCGGAGAAGATTTTTTCACACAGCAGTTTGATAAAATTGACCAAATACGGTTCCGCCTGGCTGCCAAATGCCGCGTCGATCAGCCCGATCCGCTCTTTTCGCGGAATCGAAGGCTCCGATAAAAGGCGCGGATACTCCGGATTTTCCCGGAACAGAGCTCGAATCTCCTTCATCTCGGAAAGGATTTCCTCTTCGAGATGCTCCTCCTGGGCCAGCTCATACAGGCTCCCACCGTATACTCTGGCAGTTTCTGTCATGATGCTTCACCTACATTCGATATAAATTCATCTATCAGCTTCTCATGGTCTTTTTCATTAATCTCACGTTCAATGACCTTTCCGGCAATATCCATGGCAATGCCGCCGATCTCGCCTTTGACTTCATTGACCGCTTTCTTTTTCTCCTGGGCAATCTCTTTTTCTGCCTTGTTTTTCAGGGCAGCTGCCTGTTCGGAAGCCTCTTTTACGATTTTCTCGCTCTGCAGCGTCGCTGTCTTTCTGGCGCTTTCGAGAATCTCGTTGGCCTTTGCCTTGGCTCCTGCATATTCTGCTCATATTCCTCTTTGATGGCGTTTGGGCTTCTTTTTTTGCCGCCTCTGCGTCTGTAATCTCCGCATCGGCTGCCGCACGCCGTTTTTCCAGCATCTCATTGATCGGTTTGAAAAGGAACCGTTTGATCAGATACATCTGGATGAAGAGGTTGCAGATCTGTGCGATAAAAGTCCAGGGGACAATTCCTACCAGTTCCTGAACCTGCATAGTTTCTTTCCTCCTAGCAATCATTTACTCCTTGCAACTATTTCAGGAAGTTCATGAACATTCCCGGTGCTACGAAGATCAGAAGCAGGCCGGTTACGAAACCGTAAATACCTGTGGTCTCTGCGATCGCACAGCCAAGAAGCATCGTACTTGTTACATCACCTTTGCATTCCGGCTGACGTCCGATTGCCTCAAGTGCCTTTGCTACGGCGTTACCTTCACCGATACCAGGTCCGATACCTGCGATCAAGGAGCATCCTGCGCCGATTGCGCATCCTGCGAGAGCGATACCTTTTGCTAAAATCTGAAAATCCATCTTGTTTTCCTCCTGTATTTTCTTTTTGTAAACCTCATTTTTTAATCTCTTTAGCCTTCCTCTGCTGCATTCGCAATGTACATGACAGTCAGCATACAGAAAATAAAGGCCTGCATCACGCCGGAGAACCAGTCAAAATAGACCGACAGAACAGCCGGAACACCGACGTCCAGAATCGGGATCTGTGAAAGGGTTCTTCCGAGCACGCCGGGAAGCAGTCCCAGCAGCTTTCCGCTTGCCAGTGCCAGAGATCCGTAGATCAGGCATTGATGACAACGCCGGAAAGGATGTTTCCAAAGTGACGGCACGCCATACTGATCGGCGTTGCGAGCTCCGACAAAACGTTAAACGGTGTCATAACCGCAATCGGAGTCGTGAAGCCCTTCAGATATCCGCCAAAACCGTTGGTTTTGATCTTCTGTGTGGTGATCATGATGAAAACCACAACAGCCCAGGCCGCCTCGGTAGAAAGATCTGCTGTCGGACTTCGAAGTCCGATCAGGCTGATCAGGTTCGAGACAACGCTGGTCGCGAAAAGCGCCGACACAAAAGGAATCAGATACCGGAATTTTTCTCCCATGTTGCCGATGACGAATTTATTTGCGGTCTCCACAATCATTTCTGCCACCGCCTGGCGTTTGGAGATGTTCCGTATCTTCAAATCTCTTGTGAGCCAGATGCAAAGTCCGGTAATGAGTGCCATTACAATCCAGCTTACCACCAGCGTTTCGCTGATCTGAATTTTCCCGAACAGCGGAAAATCGATCGGGATCGTAAAAAAAGACTTTTGCACCGGAGATATCAACCTCCATTCTCTTTTCTCACCTCCTCTGTATGAGATAAAATAAAAAATTTGAACCTTTTGTCAAAGCGGATCTTCACAATCCGCTTCGCTGCTTGCTCATAACCGAATCGCTGCTTCGCAGTTTCGGTTTAAAAACGCCGTCCCGTCTTTGCGGCTTTCGCCAAAGATCAGGTTCAGCGCTTTATGCTGTTTTTTATGCCCTTCAGCTTGATGGCCGTTCCCGGAATTAAAAGCGGCAGGATTCCTGCGGCAAACTGGAAGCATGGAAGCACAATCGCCAGAATTGCCCAGAGCATCTGCATCAGGTTTCTCTGCGAATAGCTTGCCTGCATCCGCCGTTTTGCTCCCGCCTCGTCTGTCTCGGACACTGCTTTTTGTACTGCCATGCCCATCAGGAAAAAGTTCAGCACCGCAACGGCACCGCCTCCGATTCCCCCGAGGATCACCCGATAGTCAAATGGGATTTTTTCCGGCCAGATCAGGTGCAGGATCAGAAACCCGACCCACATCACAACCACGCCGACAACAGTATAGATGGCAACATTTTTCGTCTCCTTTTTTACGGCCGGCTGGACCTTGTCTCCGAAATTGCTCATATCGCCTTGTTTCCTTTCTAATGGATTTTCCCCTTAAAATCAGTCTGAAATCTTTTCTCTGCCACTTGATCTTCGTCAACTGTGAAAACTTTTTCAGACACGTTCTAAATATGTCGGTTGAAAGACACCCGCTTTTTCTTCTTTTTTCCGTCCGGCTCCGTCTCGATGCGTTTCTGATGCCGCAGAACGCTCTGCCCGAATTTCCAGGCTGTCACGGCACCGCCTCCGATCCCAAAGAAAAAGCCGATCAGATAAATCCATATTCCAACCGAAAAGCGGTCGCAAAGCCACCAGCAAAGTGCCAGACAAAGAAAAAGAGGCGTCACAAGGGACAGTCCGAATTGTGTCAACATTGTGAGATTGGTAATCATCCCCGTCCACTTCTTCATATCCTGTCCCTTTCTGCCGCCTCTTTTTGTCAGACCCTCGGATCTGTGTCTTGTTTCATTTTTTCCAAAACACACTTCCATTTTTGTAACCGCTTAGTCAGATTGTACCATAAACGTTTTCATAAGACAAATGAATTTGTATATTTTCCAAATTATTTGTTTTTATTTATATTCTTTTCATAATAATTGGAACAATTTTCTCATTTTGTCCCATTGCAAAATTGCAGCGTTCACCTTGCTTCTTATTTTTTGAAAAAACTGCGGTTTTATTCCACACATACTGCCGTTTTTTCTTTCCAACCGGAAACTGATAGCTTACCTCATAGTGTCCCGGCTCCAGCAGGTATCTACCGTTTTCTTCTGATCCGAGCACTTCTGCAACCGCTTCTTTTTCACTTTTGGCAACCATTGGAAGTACGGCCTCTGCGGTACAGTCGAACGGAACATCCATGGTGATGGTCACGTGCTCTTTGTCGGAAAGCTCCCAGCGAATGCTGTACATTCCCGATGCAGAATCATATTTTGCCTCTGCATACCTCAAATCCCAGTTCAGCGTCGGTGCAAACTGTACGGTCCTGACACCCGGATGGGATTCCATCGTGTTGATGCCGGCAACGTGACGGAACATCCATTCCTGGATGGAGCCGTAAGCATAATGGTTCATACTGTTCATACTGATGCCGGAAATCGTACCGTCCGCAAGAAGGGAATTCCAGCGTTCCCAGACGGTAGTTGCACCAAGCTTAACCTCATAAAGCCAACCCGGAAATTCCTCGTTCAGCAGCAGTTCGTAGGCAAGATCATTCATGCCGTTGTCGGTGAGCACATTGTTCAGCAATGGTGTTCCGACAAATCCCGTCTTCAGTTTGTGGTTACTCTGCTCAAACAGCTTCAGAAGCTGCCGTTTTGTCAGCTCTTCGTTCTTTGACAGATGGTATTTCAGCGTCAGCAGCAGCGCCGTCTGTGTTTTGATGCAGCAGCGGCCTGTTGCGCTGTAATATTCTTCCTGTACCACAGCAAACTGCTCCTCGGACAGCTTCTGATACTTCTCCTGCTCCTCGCGGTATCCCAGCACACCGGCCGCTTTTGCCACGATTCCTGCGCTGATCGCATAATACAGGTTTGCAATAAACTCCTCGTCCGTTGCACCCATGACCTGCTCAGCGCCCTGCACCGGATTGTCAAGCGCCAGCCAGTCGCCAAAGTGGAATACATATCTCCAGCCATGGTTGTCCCCATCCACTTTCGTGATGTAGTCCACCCACGATTTCATGCTCACAAACTGATCTTCCAGAATGCTCTTGTCCCCGTAAAACAGATACAGATTCCACGGAATGATGCACGCCGCATCGCCCCAGACACACGCTGCATCCTCGACGCCGCACGACGGCACCACGTGCGGCACCTTTCCGCCGAGCACGCTCTGCTCTTTTGCCATGTCGTACAGGTATTTTGCATAGAATGCATACGTATCTTCGAGATACATCGCCGTCGGCGAGAATACCTGCGCATCTCCCGTCCATCCCATACGCTCGTCACGCTGCGGGCAGTCGGTTGGAACATCTACAAAATTGCACTTTAAGCCCCAGCGCACATTGCTGATGAGCTGATTGACCAAATCACTTCCTGTTTTCATCCAGCCTGTCGCTGTGATGTTGCTGTAATAAGAAAGACCCGTGAAATCCTCTTTTTTCAGATCCGGAATGCCTTCGATCTTCACGTAACGGTAGCCGTAGAACGTAAAATGCGGCACAAGATCCATTTCGGTTCCATCGGAAATATAGATGTATTCGGATTTTGCACTCCGCAGATTGTCATTGTAGAAATTGCCGCGCTGCAAAATCTCACCTGTCTGAACATGAATTTTGGTTCCTGCCGGCACGTTGACATGCAGCTTGAAAATTCCCGTAAACTCCTGCCCCATATCGAAGACCAGCTCGCCGGCCGGAGTATGAAGCAGTTCTTTAGGTTCAAACGTCTCATGAATCGTCACCGGAAGGCTCATGCGTTCCGTCAGTTCTCCTTTTGGTGCCTCACAAAAAACCGCCTTCTCCAATGGCAGTTCCGACAGCGTGTCGTCCCGGTGCTCACCGTCGTAAAGATTCGAGAATGCAATTTTACTGCGCCGCACCTGCCACGATTCATCCGTGCCAATCACCTCTTCCGAACCGTCCGCATACGTCAGATGCAGCTCCGCAATCAGCTTCCACTCATTGCCGTAAAATCCCTTGTCCTCAAACGCACTGAATCCAAACCGCGCCTTGTACCAGCCGTTTCCAAGCAGCACACGGAGCATTCCCTGTTTTGAAACCTCCTCTGTCACATCATACGTCTGATACTGTACCCATTCATTGTAATCATTGCTGTACGGCGTCAGGTACTCATCCCCGACACGCTTCTCATCCACATACACCTCATACAGTCCAAGTCCGCAGACATACAGCCTGGCCTTCGCTACCTCTTTTGCCGGAACAATTTCTTTTTCAAAATATGGATGACGGTTCTCCTTACTGTCACAGGAAATCCATTTTCCTGTCCATGCTTCATTCCGTTTTCCGGTCTCAAAAAACTGTACTTCACTCACCGCCGTCTCCCCGGCATCACTGCCCGCTTCCACGTTCCAGTAATACCGCGTTCTCGCTCCAGATCCAGCTTCACCGGATAGAAAAGACTGCTCGCCTTATCATCCTCTCCGGAATCAAACAGCAGATGCTCCATCGCTGCATCCGATGCTACACGGATTCTCGCATAGCTCTGTTTTTTTCCTTCCGCGTCTTTCACTTTCCAGGAAAAGACCGTTCTCTCCATTCGGAACCCCATTGGATTTTCCAGATGATTCACCTGTGCGTGATAAATTTTCATTTCAATATCCTCCTCCACCTTATTTTTGAAAATTCCCCATTTCTCATTTTATCATGATCCTTTCGAGAAAAAAGGTTCTGTTTTGCAGGAAAAAACATCTTTATTTGCACCATTTCCTGCCCACCAGACATCTCCCGGATTGCCAGAAGTATGGGACATTTTCCCTTTTTCGGGCTACACCGAAACTAATAAGAGCCTGTGCTTTCCTTTCCCCTCCGCCGCAGTGCGATCCTGCCCGGAGGCTTTTGACTTTACAGGAAAATTCAACGAAGTTCCTGTAAGTAAAAATGCCGGATTCTTTGAACCGCCCCAAGAAATCAGATTTTTTAGATCTAACTTTTTAGGACGGTTCATCCGACATTTTTCCGGAATGTTCCGGCTCTATCTTCAGTTTCTATCTTCAGTTCAGCAATTCATCCGCCAGCGTTCTCTTCGGCACATAGTGCACATCGTTCTCATCCCGGTAATAATTCGTATTCCCATCCTCCGGCACATCCACCAGATGAATCTCCTCCGCCGGTTTTCCAAACGCCACAATCAAAAGCGGCCGGATCTCCTCTGGCAGTCCAAGCACTTCCATCACCTCGCCCGCCTGAAAATTCCCGATCATGCAGCCGCCAAGCCCCTGCTCCACAGCCGCAAGCAGCATCGTCTGCGCCACAATCCCGACATCCTTCTGATACCGGTTCAGATTCTCATCAATCCTCTTATCCTGGCAGATCACAACAAAACCCGTCGGCCGTTTTCCCGGATGCGGCAAAACCATCTCCGGCAGCGCCGCGCCCACTTCGTCAGCCCCTGCACCTTCTCCACTTCTTCCGGCTCCCACGCCAGAAAATACTTCAACGGCTGCTTATTCACACTCGAGGACAAAGCCGCGCGCAATC
>ENA-OQAS01000909-OQAS01000909.1-human-gut-metagenome-genome-assembly--contig:-NODE-909-length-14809-cov-2.177156_pt1 | contig 14809 bp, 23 predicted proteins | sample MGYA00242733_ERZ504523 | MGnify/ENA primary metagenome ERZ504523 (study PRJEB26092, sample SAMD00036239) | human gut metagenome | host: Homo sapiens | study: EMG produced TPA metagenomics assembly of... | reverse complement strand
GATGTAGGACATCAGGCATATACACATAAGATTCTTACCGGAAGAAAGATGAATTTAAGAATCTGCGACAGGAAGGTGGATTAAGCGGTTTCCTAAGAGAAGTGAGAGCCCCTGTGATGCATATGATGCAGGACACAGTTCCAATTCAATTTCGGCAGGACTGGGATATGTGCATGCCAGAGATATTCTGGGACAGAAGCATCATGTGGTTTCTGTGATCGGAGATGGTGCTCTCACCGGAGGAATGGCGTATGAGGCATTAAATAATGCTGCAGAGTTAAAGACAATTTTATTATTATCATAAATGACAATAATATGTCCATTTCCAGAAATGTAGGAGGCATGTCCACTTATCTGAGTGCACTGAGAACTGCAGAAGCTTATACAGGAATGAAGATGGGTGTGACAAAGGCACTGAAGAAGGTTCCGAAGGTAGGGACTGCTCTGGTAGATACTATGAGAAAAACCAAAAGCAGTGTCAAGCAGCTTTTTATTCCGGGAATGCTGTTTGAAAATATGGGGTTGACATATCTGGGACCTGTTGACGGTCATAATATGCGTCAGATGATGAAACTCTTTAATGAAGCAAAACGGGTAGAGGGACCGGTAGTTGTTCATGTCCTGACAAAGAAAGGCAGAGGATACGAACCTGCAAGTGCCCATCCGGACAGATTTCATGGAACAGGTCCTTTTGATATTAAAACAGGCCGGGTACTTCAGAAGAAAACAGTGCCGGGTTATACAGATGTTTTTTCCAAAGCACTGGTCTCTCTTGGTGAGAAAAATAAAAAACTGACAGCTATTACCGCAGCCATGCCGGATGGAACCGGACTTGTGGAATTTTCCAGGAGATTTCCGGACAGATTTTTTGATGTGGGAATCGCAGAGGAACATGCGGTGAGTTTTGCGGCGGGTCTGGCTCTTGGCGGCCTGGTTCCTGTTGTTGCCATCTATTCATCTTTTCTGCAGCGTGCTGTAGATCAGATCCTGCATGATGTATGTATGCAGAAGCTTCATGTGATTTTTGCTGTTGACAGGGCAGGGCTTGTAGGCGCAGACGGGGAGACGCATCAGGCTGCTTTGATCTGTCTTATTTGTCCATGATGCCGAATATGACTGTTCTGGCACCGAAGAATGACAGAGAACTGGAAGAGATGCTTGCATTTGCGGTAAGCTTTGACGGACCGATTGCAATCCGCTATCCGAGAGGCAGTGCGCATCAGGGCTTCAGGAATATCAGGCACCTGTGGAATATGCAGAAGTGAGATTATCCGCAAAGGAAAAAAATCGCTGTGCTGGGAGTGGGAAGTATGATCCCGTCCTGCATGGAAATCTGTAAAGGACTGAAAGATGACGGCTATGATCCTACTTTTGTAAATGCCAGATTTGTGAAACCATTGGATGTGGATCTCCTTGATGAACTGGCAAAGGATCACAGTCTGTTTGTGACAGTAGAAGAGAATGTGAAAAGCGGCGGATACGGAGAGCATGTGTCTGCTTATATGGAAGCCTGTCATCCGGAAATAAGAGTGTTGTCGGCAGCTGTCTGGGATCGTTTTGTACCCCAGGGAAATGTAGAAAGCCTGCGCAGCCGGATTGGACTTGGAGTGGAAGACATCAGACAGGCAATAGAAGATAGTGAGGAATTAAGAGAGCAATGAAGAAACGTTTGGATATGCTTATGATGGAACGCGCCCTTGCGCCATCCCGCGAGAAAGCAAAGGCATTCATCATGGCAGGCGATGTATATGTTGATGGTCAGAAAGAAGATAAGGCGGGAACCATGTTCCCGGAGACTGTAAAGATTGAGGTCAGAGGAAACACTCTTCCGTATGTAAGCCGCGGTGGGCTGAAACTTGAAAAAGCTATGAAAAACTTTGATGTCACATTGGATAGTAAGGTCTGTATGGATGTAGGTGCGTCCACCGGAGGGTTTACAGATTGTATGTTACAGAACGGGGCAGTAAAAGTTTATTCCATTGATGTAGGATATGGACAGCTTGACTGGAAGCTTCGTAACGATCCGCGTGTAGTCTGTATGGAGAAAACCAATATCCGCTATGTGGTACCGGAGGATTTGGGAGAACCGGCAGATTTTTCATCAATTGATGTGTCCTTTATTTCTCTTACAAAGTACTGCTTCCTGTAAGAAATCTCCTTACAGATGAGGGTGAGATCGTATGTCTGATCAAGCCGCAGTTTGAGGCGGGGAGAGAGAAGTCGGAAAGAAGGGGGTTGTAAGAGATCCTGCTGTTCATCAGGAAGTGATCGAAAAAGTGCGAGATTATGCCATGAGTATTTTTATGGAGCCATGTCATCTTTCTTTTTCGCCAATTAAAGGACCGGAAGGAAATATCGAATATCTTCTTCATCTGAAAAAACATCCGGAAGGTACCGGGGTTACCGACAGCCTGAAGGTATCTGTAGAAGCTGTTGTGGCAGAGGCTCATGGACAGTTGGATTAAAAAGGCTGAGTCAGGAAGAAACTATGGACAGGTTTTATATTATTACAAACAGTGACAAGGATAAAAAACTTGAAATCACAGAAAAAATCGCAGATTATCTGAAAACACATCACAAAAACTGTGAAGTACAGCAGGCAGAAAGGAAACATGAGGGTTCCTTTCATTATACAGATCCTGATAAGGTTCCGGACGATACACAGTGTATTATTGTTCTGGGAGGAGATGGCACACTTCTTCAGGCAGCAAGGGATGTGGTGCATAAGGAAATTCCTCTTCTTGGAATCAATCTGGGAATCTGGGTTTCTTGCAGAAGTGAATCAGACCTCTCTGTACAGTGCTCTGGATCAGCTAATGGCGGATGATTACGAGGTAGAAGAACGCATGATGCTGGAAGGAAGGGTGTACCGCGGCAGAAACTGATCGGACAGGATATTGCATTGAATGACATTGTGATCGGCAGAGACGGTCATCTCCGCGTGGTCCGGTTTAAGAATTATGTAAATGATGTTTATCTTAACTCTTATAATGCTGATGGAATTATTATTTCAACACCTACCGGATCTACCGGATATAGTCTGTCAGCGGGAGGACCTATTGTATCGCCCAATGCCGCCATGACGATCATGACTCCCATAGCACCACACACACTGAATACAAGAAGCATTATTTTTCCTGCGCAGGATGTGATCACTGTAGAGATAGGAAAAGGAAGACACTGTGACTGTGAAAAGGGAATCGCATCTTTTGACGGAGATACATTTATCCCCATGGTCACCGGTGACTGCATTCAGATCCGGCGGGCAGATGTAAAGACAAAGATTCTGAAGCTGAACCATTTAAGTTTTGTTGAGGTATTGCGCCGGAAGATGAGAGACAGCTGATCAGCAGGAGGAAATAAGGTGAAAGTTGCGAGACATGAGAAAATTATTGAACTGATTCATCAGTATGATATTGATACACAGGAAGAGCTGGCCTCCAGACTTAATGAGGCAGGATTTAAGGTGACACAGGCGACTGTATCCAGAGATATTCGTGCTCTCAAGCTGACAAAAGTGGCAGGAAAGGACGGAAAGTCCCGTTATGCAATTATTAATAATGAATCAGGAAGTCTTGGAGAAAAATATACAAGAGTACTGGAAGATACCCTGCTTTCTATTGATGTGGGACAGAATATCATTGTGATCAAAACCGTTTCCGGAATGGCCATGGGCGTGGCAGCAGCCCTGGATGCGTTGAAATGGCCGGAAATACTGGGATGTATTGCAGGTGATGACACTATTATGTGTGCTGCAAAGACTGCAGACATGGCACTGGGAGCAGCAGAGAAACTGAGAAGTTTTGTCAGATTGAATAAGTGATCCCACGAGTAACTGCTCAATACCTTTGCAGTTACGATCCTGAACTTTTAACATTACAAATGACTTGATTATGGAGGCAATAAATGTTAGCTCATCTGCATGTGAAAAATCTTGCACTGATAGAAGAAATAGAAGTAGAATTTGGTCCCGGACTGAATATCCTGACCGGTGAGACCGGAGCAGGTAAATCTATCCTTCTGGGGTCTATGCAGCTGATCCTGGGTGCAAAAACTTCTAAAAATATGATAAGGGAAAATGCATCCTATGCACTTGTGGAGCTGCTTTTTCAGGTAGAAAACGAGAAAGCGCTGGAGACATTGAAAGCACTGGATATCTGTCCGGAAGATGGACAGGTACTTCTGTCCAGAAAAATCATGGATGGAAGAAGCATCAACAAGATTAATGGAGAGACAAGTACTGTAGGTCAGATGAAGGCCGCTGCTGCATGCCTTTTGGATATCCATGGACAGCACGAGCATCAGTCACTTCTGTATCAGGATAAGCAGCTTGCAATCCTGGATGCATATGGAAAAGAAAAAATCCTTCCTGCAAAGGAGAAGTATCTCTGGCATACAAAGAATACAGCAAATGCAAAACAGAACTTGGTTCCATGAATATGAATGAGGAGCAGAGGAATCGTGAGCTGGCTTTTCTGGAGTTTGAGATCAAAGAAATCGAGAAAGCAAATCTGCAGCCGGGAGAGGATGAGGAACTGGAAGCCCGGTACAGAAAAATGAGCAATGCAAAACTCATCGTTGACTCCCTGCAGCTTGTACATAATCTCACAGGCTATGAAAGCAAGGAAGGCGCCGGAGAGACTGTCGGAGAGGCATTAAAGGAATTCTCTCATGTAACACAGTATGATCCGGAGCTTACACCTCTTGCAGAGACACTTACTTCTGTAGACGGTCTTCTGAATGATTTTAACAGAGAATTATCCGCTTATCTGGACGAGCTGACCTTTGATGAAGGAGAGTTTTATGAGACAGAGAGAAGACTGGATCTGATTAATGGACTGAAGGCAAAATATGGACGTACCATTGAGGAAATTTTCACATATCGCAAACTTCAGGAAGAAAAACTGGAAAAATTACATAAATATGAAGAAAATTTACAGGAATTAAAGGAGCGTCTCAGAGAACTGGAAAATATTCTTGAGAAAAGTCGGATGAATTAGGCAGAAATCCGTAAGAATACAGTAAACAGCTTGAGCAGAAGATTATTCAGGGATTGAAGGATTTAAATTTCCTGGATGTGAATTTTGCCATTGATTTCCGGAAAAAAGAAAAACTACACAGATAATGGAACCGATGATATCCAGTATCTCATTTCTACAAATCCCGGAGAAACTCTGAAGCCACTGGGACAGATCGTATCCGGCGGTGAGTTGTCTCGAATCATGCTTGCATTAAAGGCAATCCTTGCAGACAGAGATGAGATTGAGACATTGATCTTCGATGAGATCGATACTGGTATCAGTGGAAGAACTGCACAGAAAGTCTCTGAAAAGATGGCAGTGATCGGACAGCATCATCAGGTACTCTGCATCACGCATCTGCCGCAGATTGCAGCTATGGCAGACAGTCATTTTGAAATTGAAAAACATCTGCAGGGAACTGAGACTATTACCCAGATCCATGTGCTTAAAGAACATGATTCCATCCGCGAACTGGCAAGACTGTTAGGTGGTGCAGAAATTACACCTGCAGTTCTTGAGAATGCGAAAGAGATGAAAGAATTGGCACAGAAACAAAAAAATACAAGATTTAAATAAAATAATTGACCACATACTAAGAGAGGATAATCTTTGTGACGGATTGTTCTCTCTTATTTTTGTACCTTTCGGGTTTGCTGTGATGGGAAGTGTTTTATGGCAATTTCACAGTTACAGAATTTCATAAATACAGAATGAAAGGATGTGCATAATAATGAACAAAAGAAAATACAGACTTTTTGTCATCTGTTGTCTTGTGCTGGATCTGTTGGTGATGCTGATATCAGGTTACAGATATCTGGACAGAAAGATACCTGACGAAATTCAGATTTCCAGAGGCAAAAAAACAGAAGATGTCACAGAAGTTCTGTCAACACCGTTTGTTACATTTGAAGAAGCAGTTACTGTTTCGCAGGATGGAGGCTATATTCTGCCCTGTAAACTTTTGGGTTATATTCCATTTAAAGAAATAAAAGTAACACCTGCAGATGATCAGGAAATTTATGTCAGCGGAAGCACCATAGGAATTTATATGCAAACAGAAGGTGTTCTGGTGATTGACACCGGTGAAATTCAGAATCGGAATGGTGAGACAGAGGAGCCTGCGAGAAATATTATCAGACAGGGAGATTACATTATCTCATTTAACGGAGAAAAAATCTCTACAAAAAGAGAACTGATAGATGACATCTCAGAACTTGATGGCAGCGAAGTTACACTGGGGATAAGCCGTAAAGGAGAGAGTATTCCTGTATCTGTAACTCCTGTAAAAGACAAAAAGGAGACTATAAACTTGGAATCTGGGTAAGAGATGACACGCAGGGGATAGGAACGCTTACCTACGTAGATCAGAATGGTAATTATGGTGCCCTTGGCCATGGAATCAGTGATATAGACACTGCCCAGCTTCTGAATATCCGAAACGGAGCTTTGTATAAGCCCGGATTCTTGCGATTAACAAAGGAAGTAAAGGCAATCCCGGCGAACTTGCAGGATACATCTGCTATGATGACAGAAATATTCTTGGAACTATCAAAGCAAACAGCAGAAACGGAATTTATGGTCAGTTCACAGGATTGCAGATGATGCGATCACTTTAAAGAAAATGCCGGCTGCGTATAAGCAGGAAGTGAAGATTGGAACAGCCACAATTCTCTGCAGTACAGATGGCGAGGTAAAAGAATATGATGCAGAGATCAGAAAAATAGATTTGAATCATGAAGATACCAACAAAAGTTTTGTGATAAAGGTGACAGATAAAGAACTTCTGGAAGCTACAGGAGGGATTGTACAAGGGCTCAGCGGAAGCCCGGTTATCCAGAATGGAAAAATCATTGGTGCGGTAACTCATGTATTTGTTCAGGATGCTTCCAGCGGATATGGAATCTTTATTGAAAATATGCTGAAAAATACAGAAAGACTCTTTTAATGGATGATCAGGATTATGAAACAAAATCCGATTATTGTCGAAATATATCAGATGCCTGTGAAAATGAAAATAAAGAAAAAAGAATCACCAAAGCTGTCGACATAAAATAGGACAAATTTCTCTCTGTGTCTTGATTTTTCCGTAAGCATTCCTCTATAATATGTGATGAACCGAAAAAGAAAAGAGATTTATTGAAAAATGGGGGAGGAGTGAAATTTATGGAAAAATTAAATGTGGCAATTGCAGATGATAATGAGAAAATGGTGGAAGTACTTGGTCAGATAATAGAAGAAGACAAAGATCTGGAACTTGTGGGAAAAGCGCATAACGGAGAAGAAATCTGTAATATTATACGTGAAAAGGAACCGGACGTTGTGGTTCTGGATATTATTATGCCGAAAATGGACGGACTGGCAGTAATGGAGAAATTTGCCAATGACAAAAGTCTCAAAAAGATCCCATCATTTATCGTAGTTTCGGCAGTCGGTCAGGAACGTATTACAGAAAATGCATTTAACTTAGGGGCAGATTATTATATCCTGAAGCCTTTCGATAATCAGATGCTGCTTAATCGTATCAAACATGTGCGCAGAGCCGGCGAGAGAAGAATACGTCAGATCGGGCGGCAGCCTGAAAGGACAGAAGACAATTCGGTACCTGTGAGAAATCTGGAAACAGACGTGACAAATATCATTCATGAGATTGGAGTGCCTGCACATATTAAAGGATATCAGTATCTGCGTGACGCCATCATCCTGTCAGTTAATGATATGGAGATGCTCAATTCCATTACCAAGATACTGTATCCTACGATTGCAAAGAAACATCAGACAACAGCCAGCAGAGTGGAACGGCTATCAGACACGCCATTGAAGTTGCCTGGAGCAGAGGAAAAATGGACACAATAGATGAATTATTCGGTTACACAGTCAGTACAGGAAAAGGAAAACCCACAAATTCAGAATTTATTGCTCTGATTGCAGATAAAATCAGACTGGAATATAAAAATCGCTCTTTCCAATAGTCATAGTTTGGAGTATAATTATTCAATAAAGGCTACCAAGGAGGGTTTTTCGCATGAAAAATATTTTATTTGCAACATCTGAAGCTGTACCATTTATCAAAACAGGAGGTCTGGCAGATGTAGCTGGCTCATTGCCGAAATATTTTGATAAACGATATTTTGATATTCGTGTGATCTTACCGAAATATGCCTGTATGAAACAGGAATGGAAAGATAAAATGAACTATATCACACATTTCTATATGGATCTTGGATATAAGAACTGCTATGTAGGAATCATGCACATGGAGTACGAAGGAATTCAGTTTTATTTTATTGACAATGAATACTATTTCAGCGGACCCAAACCGTATGATGGAGGAACATGGGATCTGGAGAAATTTGCATTCTTCTCCAAAGCTGTACTGTCAGTTCTTCCGGTTATCGGATTCAGACCGGATATTATACACTGTCATGACTGGCAGACCGGACTTGTTCCCGTATATCTGCACGACAGCTTCCAGCAGAATGAATTTTTCTGGAATATCAAGACGATTATGACAATACATAACCTTAAATTCCAGGGTGTATGGGATGTACAGACAATCAAGAATATCACAGGACTGTCCGATTATTATTTTACAGCAGACAAACTGGAAGCATATAAAGATGCCAACTATCTGAAGGGCGGTATTGTGTTTGCAGATGCAGTCACTACTGTAAGCAATACTTATGCAGAGGAAATCAAGACACCGTTCTATGGAGAAAAACTGGACGGTCTGATGTGTGCGCGTGCAAACAGCCTGCGTGGAATTGTAAATGGTATTGATTACAATGAATTCAATCCTGAAACAGATCCATATATCACAAAGACTTATAATGCAACAACTTTCAGAAAAGAGAAGTTAAGAACAAACTTCAGCTGCAGAGAGATCTTGGATTGCAGGAAGATCCGAAGACGATGATGATAGGTATTGTATCACGACTGACAGATCAGAAAGGGTTTGATCTGATCGCATATGTGATGGATGAGCTTTGCCAGGATGCTATCCAGCTTGTAATTCTTGGAACCGGTGATGAACGTTATGAGAATATGTTCCGTCACTTTGACTGGAAATATCATGGAAAGGTATCTGCTCAGATCTATTATGATGAGAAAATGTCTCACCGTATCTATGCATCAGCAGATGCGTTCCTGATGCCGTCCTTATTTGAGCCATGTGGTTTGAGTCAGCTGATGAGTCTCCGTTACGGAACACTTCCGATCGTCAGAGAAACAGGTGGACTGAAGGATACGGTCGTACCTTATAATGAATATGAGGGAACCGGAAACGGATTTTCTTTCAGAAACTACAATGCGCATGAGATGCTTGCAACAGTGCGCAATGCGGAAAGAATCTATTATGATAAGAAACGTGAATGGAATAAAATGGTTGATCGTGCTATGGCAGCTGATTTCTCATGGGGTAATTCCGCACGTCAGTATGAAGAAATGTACAACTGGCTGATTGGTGATAAATAGAAACAGAGAGAAATATTAAAAACTACGAAAGAGCAGGGAATGTAAAAAAAGCACATTTCCTGCTTTTACTGTTATGTTGTTACTGTTTACACACCATTATCCCGCGAGGTGTTTTGGCATGAATATGCCAAAATCCCGAGACATACAAGCCAAAAATTCTATTGCCGCAGGCAATCTGGAATGAATTTTGGCAACGTTACTGAGAACGGAGTGAACAGTAACCAGTAACATGAAAAGGTTATTCAGGAAGAATAAAAAGCTTGACATTTGACAGGAAGTATAATACTATAATGAATAGAAAAACGAACATAAGTTCTTAAAGGGCTGAAGGAGATTAAAATAAATGATAAATGAAGAAAAGCAGAAAGCACTGGAAGCAGCGCTTGGACAGATTGAGAAACATTACGGGAAAGGATCAGTCATGAAACTCGGGGAATCCGGAGCAAATATGCAGGTGGAGACAGTCCCTACCGGATCTTTAAGTCTTGATATTGCACTTGGAGTAGGCGGTGTTCCCAAGGGACGTATCATCGAGATTTACGGACGGAATCCAGTGGTAAGACAACCGTTGCACTTCACATGGTTGCGGAAGTGCAGAAACGAGGCGGGATTGCCGGATTTATTGATGCAGAACATGCTCTGGATCCTGTCTATGCAAAGAATATCGGTGTAGATATCGATAACCTGTACATATCACAACCGGACAATGGAGAACAGGCACTTGAGATCACAGAGACGATGGTGCGTTCCGGAGCTGTGGATATTGTGATCGTTGACTCGGTTGCCGCACTTGTACCGAAGGCGGAGATTGATGGAGATATGGGTGACAGCCATGTAGGTCTTCAGGCCAGATTGATGTCACAGGCTCTCCGTAAACTTACAGCAGTGATCAGTAAATCTAATTGTGTAGTTATCTTTATCAATCAGCTGCGTGAGAAGGTTGGAGTTATGTTTGGAAACCCTGAGACAACGACAGGTGGGCGTGCTCTGAAGTTTTATTCATCTATCCGCATGGATGTCCGCAGAGTAGAGACATTGAAACAGGGCGGTGAGATGGTGGGAAACCACACCAGAATCAAAGTTGTGAAGAATAAGGTGGCTCCGCCGTTTAAACAGGCAGAATTTGATATTATGTTCGGAACCGGCATTTCCAAAGAGGGAGATATTCTTGATCTGGCAGCGGAGTGCGGAATTGTAAATAAGAGCGGTGCATGGTACGCATATAACGGAGATAAGATCGGACAGGGACGTGAAAATGCGAAGATTTTCCTGAAAGAGCATACAGATATCTGTGATGAGATTGAGAAGCAAGTCAGAATCCATTATCATCTTCTTCCGGATGAAGAAGGACAGGCCAAAGAGCCGGTGCCGGCAACAGGTGATGCACCGGATGCTTCTGAGGAGTGATCATGGGGAATTCATCCGGAGATCTGAGAGAATTTCTCAGGAATGCAGAGGCTTTAAAGAGACAGACTGTACAGAAACAACAGAAAAATTTAGCGGAAGAACCTGAAGAATACAGAGACGCAAGGCGTAAAGCCATGCGTCTCTTAGAACATATGGATCGGACGGAGAAGGGATTGAGAGAGAAATTGCGCCAGGCGGGATTTACCAGTCAGGCGGTTGATCATGCTCTGACATATGTTGAAGCCTATGGATATATAGATGATGAACGATATGCCAGAACTTATATTGCATACAGAATGGATACAAAGAGCCGGCAGAAGATCATCCGGGAACTTATGGGAAAGGGAATAGACAGGAAAACAGCGATAAATGCATGGGAGGAAGAGGCTGCCTTAAATATGCCTGATGAAAAAGAAATCCTCTATCGAACCATAGAAAAGAAATATCCGCCGGATACTGAGCTGGATGAGAAAAAAATGCGTCGGCTCTATGGTTATCTTGTGAGAAGAGGTTTTGGATATTCAGACATTGCAGATACTCTTGAGAATATGAATATCAGACTTGTACATACATATTCGGATGAATCATAGTATACTCCATTGTATGTATATTGCAAAATATATTACTGAGAACAGAACGAACAGTAATTAAATATAGGAAAAATATTCAAACAATTATCCTGAAAAACTTGACATAAGTATGAAAAAAGATAAACTTGTATTGTTGTATTTGTACAATGAAAACTAAATAAGGAGGTGCTCCTGTGACAACAACAATTATTGTTGCAATTGTCGCTGTGGTAGTCGCGCTACTTATTGCAGTTCCTGTTACTTGCAAAGTCGCTGTGAACAATAAAATCCAGAAGGATGCCGAGATTGTTGGGACAGCAGAAGACAAAGCAAGAAGCATCATAGATGAAGCTCTGAAAACAGCTGAGACTAAAAAAAGAGAAGCTTTATTGGAAGTGAAGGAAGAATCTCTCCGTACAAAAAATGAACTGGAGAAAGAAACCAAGGAACGAAGAAACGAACTGCAGAAATATGAAAATCGTGTATTAGCAAAAGAATCCGCGGTTGACAAGAAAGCAGATGCAGTTGAGAAGCGTGAAGCGGAATGCACAGCGAGAGCAGCTGAGGTGCAGAAAAAAGAAAAACGGTAGAAGAACTTGAGCAAAAAGGAGTACAGGAACTGGAACGAGTTTCAGGTCTGACCTCCGAACAGGCAAAAGAAGAATTACTCAGATCCGTTGAAGATGATGTAAAGTGGATGTAGCCAGACTTTACAGGGAATTGGAAAGCAGGGCAAAGGAAGAAGCTGGTAAGAAGGCTAAGGAATATGTTGTCAATGCCATCCAGAAATGTGCAGTTGACCATGTAGCTGAAACTACCATTTCGGTTGTTCAGCTTCCGAGCGATGAGATGAAGGGAAGGATTATTGGTCGTGAAGGCCGTAATATCCGTACTCTTGAGACACTTACAGGTGTGGATCTTATTATTGATGATACACCGGAAGCAGTTGTGTTATCTGCTTTTGATCCGATCCGTCGTGAAGTTGCACGTGTAGCTCTTGAGAAACTGATCGTAGATGGACGTATCCATCCGGCCAGAATCGAAGAGATGGTTGAGAAAGCCCAGAGAGAAGTAGAAGCGCAGATTCGCGAAGATGGTGAGAATGCAGCTATGGACGTTGGAGTTCATGGTATTCATCCTGAATTACTGAAACTTCTTGGACGTATGAAGTTCCGTTCAAGTTATGGACAGAATGCTTTAAGACATTCTATTGAGGTAGCTCAGTTATCCGGAATGCTGGCCGGTGAGGTTGGCGTAGATGTCCGTATGGCTAAGAGAGCAGGTCTTCTTCATGATATTGGTAAATCAATTGACCATGAAGTAGAAGGATCTCATATTCAGATTGGTGTGGATCTCTGTAAGAAGTATAAGGAATCCCAGATTGTTATCAATACGGTCGCATCTCATCATGGTGACTGTGAGCCGGAATCTCTGATCGCGTGTATTGTACAGGCTGCAGATGCTATTTCAGCGGCAAGACCTGGTGCAAGAAGAGAAACTCTGGAAACTTATACCAATCGTCTGAAACAACTGGAGGATATTACGAACCAGTTTAAAGGTGTTGATAAATCTTTTGCCATTCAGGCGGGAAGAGAAATACGTGTAATGGTAGTGCCGGAGCATGTTAATGATGCAGATATGGTTCTCCTTGCGCGCGATATTGCGAAACAGATTGAAGCAGAACTTGAATATCCCGGTCAGATTAAAGTCAACGTGATACGTGAAAGCAGAGCGATTGACTATGCGAAATAATATGATTGTTCATTTTATGGACTATCGTGGACAGTTCTTTGCAGATATAAACTGTGCAGATTGTATTTATACAGTCTGTGCAGTTTTTTTATGTTATAGGAAATTACTCCGTAATGTTCCTATAACATAAAAAAGCCCTCCGGACACGATTCTTTCTTGTAAAGACAGGAATACTTCCTGGAATTTCTCAGTAAACTGGTACAGGGTGATAGAATGAAGAAAAACAGAACGGGAACCAAAAATTTCCTGCGCTTATTTTATTTCTTCTTGGATTTCTGGCCGGAATCTGATACCGAATATAATCTGGAAGGCAAAATGGCAGCAGAAAACATGGGCATCGGTATATTTTCTGAGTACATTTGCAGGAAAAATACAGGCAATATTGAATATCTGAAAGAAATATTAAAATACAGAGGTGTTTTTATCTGTTGAATATAATCTGTGGATTTTCGGTTTTTGGTGCGCCGCTTGCTGTTATAACGCTTCTGGGATCAGGATTGTATGCAGGTATGATAATGACTGTTTCTATACTGGAATTTGGATTTGCAGGCGGGGTGATCGGAATGGGACTTTTGCTGCCGCAATATTTATTTTACATTCCGGTCTGGCTTTATTCTATGGAACAGGAATGGAAGATATCATCAGAAATATGGAGAAACAGAGGTCTGATTTCCGGAGAAGTCAGTATTTATCTTAAAAAATGTGCATTGCAGCAGTAGGATTATTTTTTGGGAATACTTATCGAATGCTATGTGAACCTCTGATCATTGACATTATTCTAAAATATATAAAAATTTTTTAATGACATATTTACTATATTTAGTATTGGTTGTCATAAAATCTCCGACATATGGTATTTGATGCTGAAAAAGCTTGAAATACAAGGATTTTTCTCGAAAAAAAAAGGTTTGATTTTATGTAAATAAACAGTATAATACATATACATTTTATCGGGGAGAGTACGATTTTCTGCTGATAAACTGCGAAGAGGATTAATTTTCGTCTGATCGCAGGAGCTACAGGCAGCGGATATTTTGATTAAAAGGAAACGGGAATATGGACATAGAAATAAGGGAATTTATTACATATCTGCATAATACAAAAAAAAACATCGGCAAATACAGAGATCTCATACCAGAGAGATCTGAAAAAATGGCGGAGTTTCTGAAGGAACGGGAATCAGAATTATAAAGATGTAAAAGAGCCTCGTTATGTTACACCTATTGCACTTGCAGTCAGTGCGAGAGTAAGTTATACACAGTTCTGGAAGGAAGCCGGCAACTTCGAGAAATATTGTAAGGAACGAATGAAAAATGCCCGCAAGCTTGCAAGAAGCAGAAGACATAAAGACTATTTTAATGAATGCTGGGATTATGTTGAGTTCTGTGGGGAACGCATGAATATGGGTGTTGCTTATGAAAAGCAGAAGGATTATATCAAAAAACCTGTATAAAAATGAAGATTACATGACACTTGAGAAGGTATTCCGTCCATACTTTAAGATGATGCAGAAGAGTCTGCAGAAAAACGAACTCTTTGCAGAGGATGAGGAGATCTTTGATATTTATATAGACGTACTGGAAAAACAGG
>ENA-OQAS01000908-OQAS01000908.1-human-gut-metagenome-genome-assembly--contig:-NODE-908-length-14810-cov-2.669754_pt1 | contig 14810 bp, 16 predicted proteins | sample MGYA00242733_ERZ504523 | MGnify/ENA primary metagenome ERZ504523 (study PRJEB26092, sample SAMD00036239) | human gut metagenome | host: Homo sapiens | study: EMG produced TPA metagenomics assembly of... | reverse complement strand
ATGAGGGAGCTTTTGACTGCAAAAGCAAATGTAGATCGAGTGCTGAAAATGGAGGTAGAACAGGATGTTGAAAAAGAAAAAGACCACGGCCAGCGGTAAGCTGGTCCTGGTCAAAAGCGTTCGCAGAACGCGCAGCCACAGAATGAAATTCTGTGTTCAAAGGGGCTTGGGGGCGCTGCCCTCAACAAGCAAGCGGAGAGGAAAATCACGGAGGGATTTTCTTCTCTGCGGGCCTGTGTGTATTAACACAGGCATTGCTTGCCAGTTTTGTTTGAGGTGCTACCGACATCGGCCCGCGCCAGTACGGGAGCGTCATTGATACCATCCCCAACAAAGGCCAACATACCTTTTTCGCTTTTCTGCTTCAGCAGGCTTTCCACGCGGTCAACCTTATCAGCGGGCAGCAGTTCAGTATAAACCTGATCCAGATGAAGCTGCCCTGCGACTTTCTTTCCAACGGCATCTGCATCGCCGGTCAGCATGACCGTTTTGCGGATACCGGCAGATTTCAGCAGCTTGATTGCGGCTGGAGCATCGGCCTTGATCTCGTCCTCAATGATGATACATCCAGCGTATTTCCCGTCACAGGCCAGATAGACCACGGTGCCGACAGCTGAGGATGGCGTGTACTTAATATGCGCTTTCTCCATCAGCTTGGTGTTTCCGGCCAGAATCGTTTTCCCGTCAATCACGGCCTGCACGCCGTGACCGGCAATTTCCTGGACATCGGAAACTCGGCTGTTGTCGATTTTCTGTCCATAGGCGTTTTTAATAGAAAGAGAAATCGGGTGGTTGGAGTAGTCCTCAGCGTATGCGGCCAGCTCCAAAAGCTGCGCTTCCTCCATGCCGACAGGGTGGATCTCGCTGACCGCAAAGGAGCCTTTTGTCAGTGTGCCGGTCTTATCAAAGACCACGACCTCGGTATTTGCCAGGGCCTCCAGATAGTTGCTGCCCTTTACCAGAACGCCGATCTTGGACGCGCCGCCGATGCCTCCGAAGAAACTAAGCGGAATGGAAATGACCAGCGCACAGGGGCAGGAAATCACCAGGAAGGTCAAGGCCCGGTAAATCCAAGTGCTGAATGGCTGCTGGGTAATCAGCGGCGGCAGGATCGCCAGCGCCAGAGCAGCGAATACACTACCGGGGTATAATACCTAGCAAAGCGCGTGATGAAATTCTCAATACGGCCCTTCTTATCGCTTGCGTTTTCTACAAGGTCAAGGATTTTGGCTACGGTGGATTCCCCAAATTCCTTTGTGGTCTGGATGTTCAGGATACCGGTCTGGTTGATACAACCGCTGATGACCTCCATTCCTGGCTCCACCTCGCGGGGCATGGATTCTCCGGTCAGGGCCGAAGTGTCCAAGGTGGAAAAGCCTTTGAGAATCGTACCGTCCAGCGGGATGCGCTCTCCCGGTTTCACAACAATGGTTTCTCCGATCTGAACCTCGTCCGGGTCAACCTGAACCAGTTTTCCGTCCCTTTCGATGTTAGCATAGTCCGGGCGAATGTCCATCAGGCTTGCGATGGATTTTCTGGACTTGGACACCGCATAGGACTGGAACCATTCGCCCACCTGGTAAAACAGCATAACGCGACACCCTCGGAATGTTCGCCCAAAATGAGTGCGCCGATGGTGGCAATCGTCATCAGGAAATTTTCGTCAAACACCTGTCCATGCAGGATGTTCGTGATTGCCTTCCAGACAATATCCCAGCCGACAACCACATAGCAGACGAGAAAGACCGCCATCTCCGCCAATTCAGGGAGATGGAGCAAGCTGCCTGCAAGAAACAGCACCGCCGCCACGATAATGCGTGTGAGCAAGTGCCTTTGTTTTCGTGTCATAGTGTATTCTCCTTTCGTTGCAGCATAAAGCGTGTCACGCTTTTTCTGTCTATTGATGAAAAACACCGGCTACCTTGTGGCAGCCGGTGTCCAGCTTTTCATTACGCTTAACAGTCACATCCGGCTCGATCTGCTTAATCAGCGTCTTTGCTTCGGCCAGAACAGCGTCAAACTGATCGTCCGGCGCTTCCAGAACCATCTTCTGACCCAGGAAGTTGACGGATACGCTGGTCACACCATCAATCTTCTTCACGGCGTTCTGGATTTTGTCAGCACAATGGCCGCAGTCCAGGTCAAGCAGTTTAATGGTCTTTTTCATTGAGAAAGCCCCCTTTCATTTTGGTATTTGGTTGGCTTGATATGGCTGAACAATTAAAAGATTGTTTAATCGTTCATGCTGCCAGTATATTCACGAAAACCCTCAAAGTCAATGGATTTGGGAGCGGTTCTGCCCTTTGGATTGGAGAACCTGCCGATTGGATTTCCAGCAAAAACCTCATTTCTCTTTGGATAAAAAAAGCTCCACTTTGGAGCAGACAAAGGAGAAGCAGGATAAGTATAATGAAAAACGGTCAAAGACCTTGTGCGTAAACTTTATGTTCGGGGCTTTAGCATCTTTCCCCCCAAGATGCCAAACGCCCCTTTTCATAACGGTATTTAGTTCCCTACGGGGGAGGGGTACTCGCACAAAATCTTTATAAGAAAGAAGGGATGATTTTGCAAAAGGAGCAATTTGACATTACGGGTATGACTTGCTCGGCCTGCTCTACCAGAGTGGAAAAGAGCGTGGCAAAGCTACCTGGCATCAAAGAAGTGTCCGTCAACCTGTTAAAAAACAGCATGGTTGCTTCTTATGATGAATCCGTTTTGGATACGGCGGGAATCGTCCAGGCCGTTGAAAAGGCCGGTTATGGCGCGATTCCCAAAGCTCCGCACAAAACAAGAGCCGCACGACCACACCGGCAGCAAAACCGGAGGTCAGTACGGCGCAGGTAGAATACAAGCAGATGAAACAGCGGCTGCTGCTTTCTGCCCTTTTTACGATCCCACTGTTTTATATTTCTATGGGTCACATGATGGGGTGGCCGCTCCCCAGCTCCTTGCTGGGGATGGAAAATGCAATCAGCTTTGCATTTACCCAATTCCTGCTGCTGATCCCGGTGGTGTTCATCAACTTCAAATATTACCGGATGGGCTTCAAGACCCTGTTCCACGGCTCGCCTAACATGGATTCGCTGATTGCGATAGGCTCCAGCGCCGCAATCGTTTATGGCATTTACGCCATTTACAAAATCGGCATCGGATTCGGTCATGGGGATATGGCTACGGTTCACAGCTTTATGATGGATTTGTATTTTGAATCCGCAGGCATGATTCTGACCCTTATCACCTTGGGCAAAACCCTGGAGGCCCGCGCAAAGGGTAAGACTTCGGATGCAATTACAAAGCTGATGAATCTGGCTCCCAAAACAGCTACCGTGGAGCGGGATGGAAAAGAGCTTCAGGTGCCTGTGGAAGAAGTGCAGTTGGGCGAAACCCTGATTGTCAAGCCGGTGAGTCTGTGCCGGTGGATGGTATTGTCATCGAGGGCTTTTCCTCCGTTGATGAATCTGCCCTGACCGGCGAGAGCATCCCCGTGGAGAAGCATATCGGGGACAAAGTGATCGGCGCGACCACAAGTAAGTCCGGCTATTTCAAGATGCAGGCCACCAAGGTGGGCGATGATACCACGCTGGCACAGATCGTCCGTCTGGTGGATGAAGCGACCAGCTCCAAGGCCCCTATTGCGAAACTGGCTGATAAGGTCAGCGGCGTGTTTGTTCCGGTGGTTATCAGCATCGCGCTGATTGCAGTCATTGTCTGGCTGCTGTTGGGATATGGCTTTGAATTTGCCCTATCTATCGGCATTTCTGTCCTGGTCATTTCCTGTCCCTGTGCGCTGGGCCTTGCAACGCCTACGGCCATTATGGTCGGAACCGGCAAGGGCGCAAGCAACGGTATCCTGATTAAATCGGCGGAGGCCCTGGAAACGGCCCATAACATTGATACGGTTGTGCTGGATAAGACCGGCACGATTACCCAGGGTACGCCCGTGGTGACAAATATGCTCTGCAAAGAGGGTGTTCCACAAAAGGAGATGCTGCAAATCGCTGCTTCGCTGGAAAAGCTGTCCGAGCATCCGCTGGCGGACGCGATTGTGGCAGAGGCCGAAAAAGCACAACTTTCCTTCCTCCCGGTGGATGATTTCAAGCAGATTCCCGGTCAGGGCCTTGTGGGTCAGATCGGAAACGAAACGTGCCTTGCCGGAAACCGCCGACTGATGGCGGCAAATGGCATCAATGGCGGCGCACTCCTTCAGTTGGGCGAGGAAATGGCGGTTGACGGGAAAACACCTCTGTTCTTTGCCCGTGGCGGTCAGCTTATTGGTGTCATTGCCGTGGCGGATGTAGTTAAGCCCACCAGCAAGCAGGCCATAGCGGAATTGACCGGCATGGGCATTGAGGTGGTCATGCTGACCGGCGACAATGCAAAGACCGCAGAAGCGATTCGGCGTCAGGTCGGCGTGGATCGTGTTGTGGCAGAGGTATTCCCCCAGGACAAGGAGAAGGAAATCCGTCGTTTGCAGAGCGTCGGTAAGAAGGTGGCGATGGTCGGTGACGGTATCAACGATGCTCCGGCCCTTGCCAGAGCGGATGTTGGTATCGCTATCGGGGCCGGAACGGATGTGGCGATTGAGTCAGCGGACATTGTTTTGATGAAAAGCGATCTGCTGGATGTGTCCACGGCAATCCAGCTTAGTAAGGCGGTTATCCGCAACATCAAGCAAAATCTGTTCTGGGCGTTTATCTACAACATCATCGGTATTCCGGTGGCGGCAGGCGTATTCTATCTTCCCTTTGCATGGAAGCTGAACCCCATGATCGGCGCTTTTGCTATGAGTTTCAGTTCGGTATTCGTGGTGTCCAATGCCCTGCGTCTGCGGTGGTTCAAGGCGAAGCATCAGCCAATACAGAACGGGATTCAGTCCCTATGTATGAACAAACAACGATTAAACAAGAACGAAAAGGAGCAATTCACATGGAAAAAGTATTGAACATCGAGGGAATGGTTTGCGGAATGTGTGTAAAACACGTTGATAAGGCGCTGCGGGACATCCAGGGCATCAAGGATGTGGATGTTTCCCTGGAGAGTAAGTCGGCCCAGGTGCAGCTTGACCAGGATGTGCCGGATGCTGTGCTGAAAGCTGCTATCGAGGACGCTGGCTATCAGCTCGTCAGTATCCAGTAACGGGCCGTTTATGAAGGCCAAGAAAGGCGATATTGTTCACAAGCTAAAAATCGCCAGAGGACAGTTAGACGGTATCCTGCAAATGGTTGAGGAAAATCGCTATTGCGTGGATATTTCCAATCAGCTTCTTGCTACGCAGGCGTTATTAAAAAGCGCCAATCAGCAGATTTTGCAAGCCCATATACGAAGCTGCGTCCGGGATGCCCTGCAAACGGACGCTGTAAATCCAAAACTGGAAGAAGCCCTGAAATTACTGGAAAAAATGATACAGTAACAACGGGAGCGGGAAGGGCCTTATGTCCTTTCCGCTCCTAAATTCGTTTCAGATTGGATTGTAAATCCTGCGGTTGGGAGCGTACAAAGAAGCCCGGTTTTTATATACTTTAAGTGGTTAGTTAGATATGGTTAATCCAGTGAGGCGCGTCACTGGCGCGTTTTGCTGGATACCTTGTAATTAAAATAGACCAGGAGGAATAGAGTGATGAAACAGGCACTTGACACAAGAACAAAGCTCTTAACAAAAATCCCTGGCCGCTGATGATTGAACTTAGCATCCTGCGGTTCTTGGCATGGTGGTCGTTGGGCTTTATAACATGATGGATTCCATCTTTGTCGGGCAGATGGTTGGTGACGTGCAGATGGGAGCCATATCGGTATCCTATCCTTTAACCTTATCAATGCCGGTTCAGCGGCAATGCTGGGCGTGGGTTCTGCATCGGTACTGTCCCGCGCTATCGGTAAGAAGGACGAGAACACAATTAAGAAGATCATGGGCAACTTGGTTGCGATGGTTCTTCTGTTGTCCGTCATCTACACTGTTGTGGGTATGGTTTTCACCCGCCAGCTTCTGTCCCTGACCGGAGCCAGCGATAACATTCTGAATTACGCTGAGAAATATCTGCGGATCGTATTCGCCGGTTCTCTGTTCGTAAACTTCTTCCAGAGCGCAACATGGTCATCCGTGGAGAAGGCCAGCTCAAAAGGGCAATGACCATTATTGCCAGCGGCGCTATTTTGAATATCATTCTTGACCCTATTTTTATCAGTATCCTGAATCCCTACGGTATGGGCATTGAGGCGGCTGCTTATGCAACGATTTTCTCCCAGTTTGTCCAGGCTGCAATTACGCTGTGGTATTTCAAGAAAAAAAGTCCTCATGTGAAGATTGGGCGCATCCGCATTGACGGAGAACTGCTTCCCCAGGTTCTTTCTGTCGGGGTATCTGCTCTGTTGATGCAGATTCTGACCTTGGTACAGCAGACAGTGATCTATCGTGTGGCATCGAACTATGGCGGGGAAACTTCACAGCTTCTTTTAGGTGCGGCGCTCCGCTTCTGGAATTTCTCTTTCGTTCCTCTGTGGGGGATCAGTCAGGGATTCCAGCCTGCCGCCGGTACAAACTATGGTGCAAAGGACTATGACCGGGTAAAGACGCTGACCAGGGTTTTTATTACTGCTGCAACGCTGCTGTCGCTGGTGTTCTATATTCCTGCCGAGCTGTTTCCAGAGAAGATTTTATCCATGTTCCTGACAACGCCGGGTATCGCGGCATCGGGTGCAACCAACTTCCGCATCATGTTCAGCACTTATGTCCTGCAAGGCAGCTTTATGATTGCCGTAACCCTGTTCCAGTCTTTGGGCAAGGCGAAAAAGGCAACTTGGCTGGTGCTGTTCCGCCAGATCATTCTGTTTATTCCTCTCTGCGTGGTTCTTCCGATGATCGGCGGCATGGGTATTCGTGGCGTATGGCTGGCGATTGCTCTGACAGATGCAATTCTGGTGGTTATTACCGTTTCTATGATGCTTTATGAGTTTGGCAAGCTGCCGGAGACTTCTTCCGTAAATCGGTGAGGAGGGAGCGTTCATGTATCTTTGCGATGGAAAAATAGGAAATGAATATAAAGTTGAGGATATTGATCTGCCTGTCAATATAGAAAAGCGTTTGGAGGCCCTTGGGATGACCCGTGGAACCTCTATCGCTGTTCTGAACAGCAAAAGTCGGGGTGTCCTGATTGTGAAAGTCAGGGGAACACGCTTTGCACTTGGGCGCAATATCACAAAGAATATTTTAGTGGGGTAAATTCCGATGAGAGAAAATTTGACTATCGGCTTCATCGGAAATCCGAACTGCGGAAAGACAACACTTTTCAATGCTTACACCGGTGCAAATCTGAAAGTGGCAAACTGGCCAGGTGTAACCGTTGAGAAAGTAGAGGGTGCCATTAAAGACCATGATCTGAATATTCGACTGGTCGATCTTCCTGGCACTTACAGCCTGACCTCCTACACAATGGAAGAACAGGTATCCAGACAGTTTATACTAAGCGATGAAGTCGATGTGATTATTGATGTTGCGGACGCTTCCGCTCTGGAGCGAAACCTATACTTAACTTTGCAGCTTTTGGAGCTGGGCAAGCCGGTTGTGCTGGCGCTGAACATGATGGACATTGTGGAAAAGCGCGGCATGGAGATTGACACACACAGACTGCCGGAAATGCTGGGCATCCCGGTCATTCCAGTTTCAGCCAGAAAACGGACAGGACTGGATGTGCTACTTCATGCAGCCGCGCACCATAAAGACTGTAAAGATCCGGAGTGTCTGATTCATCATCATAAATATACTCCAAAACACCGGCACGACCACCATTCAGAATACGCAATGGTTTACAGTGATGCTATTGAGGACAAGATTGATCTTATCATGCAGAGCTGAAGCGGAAATATCCGAACCTGTCCAATTACCGCTGGCACGCCATTAAGCTGCTGGAGCAGGATAAGGAAATCTCTGCACGTTATCCGGTCAATATGCCGGATGTGATCGACCGGAACTATGAATCCGACATTATCAATGAGAAGTATGATTTTATTGAGGAAATCATCAGGGAGATTCTGGTCAATAAGGATCGTCAAGACGCTTTGACGGAAAAGGCAGACCGTGTATTGACGCATAAGTTTTGGAGCATCCCGATTTTCCTCGTTGTCATGGCGGCGGTGTTCTTCCTGACCTTTACCATTGGCGATTGGCTGAAAGGATTCCTAGAATTAGGAATTGAAAGCCTGTCGGCATTGATAAGCGATGGACTGATTGCTGTCGGGGTCAATGAAGTGCTGCGCTCCCTGCTGGTAGACGGCATCATCGCCGGTGTGGGCGGTATCCTGACTTTCCTGCCGAACATTTTCATTCTGTTTCTGGCATTGGCTTTTCTGGAGGACAGCGGATATATGGCCCGTGTTGCGTATGTCATGGAAGGGATTATGAGCAAGCTGGGACTTTCCGGACGGGCATTTATCCCCATGATTTTGGGATTTGGCTGCACTGTTCCGGCAATCATGGCTTCACGGTCTTTGGAAAACCGGCGTGACCGTTTTAAGGTCATGTTGATTACGCCCTTTATGAGTTGCAGCGCCCGTCTGCCAATCTACATCTTGTTTGCCGAGATGTTCTTTCAGGAACGCGCCATGCTCGTGGCCTATTCCATGTACCTGATCGGCTGGTGGTCGCTATCCTGGTAGCGGCGATCATCCATTTGATTGACCGGAGAAAATCGGAAAATTATCTGCTGATTGAGCTGCCGGAATATAAGGCCCCCAGCGCCAGAACTGTGGCAATCTATGTATGGGAAAAGGTAAAGGACTACCTTACCAAAGCAGGTACTACCATCTTTGTAGCATCTATCCTCATGTGGGTGATCCTGAACTTTGGGCCGCATGGCTATACTACGGAAATGGCAGACAGCTTCGGGTCTATCCTGGGCCATTGGCTTGTACCGATCTTTGCACCGATTGGACTGGGATTCTGGCAGATAGCGGTTGCTCTGATTGCTGGCATCTCTGCAAAAGAGGTTGTGGTGTCCAGTTGTGCCGTTCTGTTTGGGATTCCCAATATCAACTCCGGCGCGGGAATGGATACATTGGTCGGCATCCTGGGTGCAGCCGGTTTTGGACAGCTCAATGCGTTTTGCCTGATGATTTTCTGCCTGCTTTACGTTCCTGTGCAGCGGCCCTAGCTACAATTCGCAAGGAATCCGGCAGTACAAGGTGGATGCTGTTCTCGGCCCTGTTCCAGTTGGTTGTGGCCTGGGCTGTTACTTTTGTGGTTTATCGTGTTGGACTTTTGCTGTGAGGTATGAATATGACGTTTGGAAAAGTGCTTCGTTCAGCGGCCATTTTATCAGTGGTCGCATTTGGACTTTGGATTTTGAAAAGAGGATCGGAGACCCAAAGCTAATAAGTTGTGAGTTTCCAGTCAGAAAGGAGTTTTAGATGCTTGTTACTGGTATAATCCTTATCGGGATTGTTTTCTATGCAATATGGGCTGTGCGAAAAATCCATAAGAACCGCAAAAATGGTTCTTGTTGTAGCGGCAGTTGTTCCGGTTGTGTAGGAAAGGAATATTGCAGCAAATAAAATCCCGCATATAGCCGATGTTTTCCGTTTTGGAGGGCATCGGCTTTTTCGTATATTTGCACATTCGGCAGGGCTGCACTATAATAGAATTTGCTTTCTGATTGGATTGCACATCCTGCCGATTGGAGCGGTATAAAATGAGAAAAAACTATATAATAAAAGACGCCAGGAGAATCCTGGCAGAACAAATACGAGATAACGGAATGAATACTATGAACAAAAACCCTATCACCAATGCTACGGGGTTATCTGCGATTATTCCAAAAGATAATGACGGATATTGCACCGTCTATAAAATGGACTGTGAGGATGGCCTGGGCTTATGACAGTCTATCAGGTTTATCCCGGTATCCAGCTTATTTACAATGATTTTGAAGCAACGAGTTGTTATTGGGACGGAACCATTGATAAGAATGTGCTGGAGATCAATCATTGCCGGGAAGGGCGTGAAGGGAGCGTATTGCAAAGCGGTTCCTGCCTGTACCTCGGAGAAGGGGATCTTTCCATTCATACAATGGATAACTGTGCTTCTGAAATGGCCTTTCCTTTGAGACATTATCGCGGAATCTCAGTAGTGCTTGATCTGGAGCTGGTTTCTCAAAATCCGCCTGGAATCCTCGCCGAGAGCGGTATTGGTATTGCAGATTTCAAAAACAAATTTTGTGCCGATGGCTCATGCTTTGTCATGCGGGCCAAGGATGAGATTGAGCATATCTTTTCTGAACTGTATTCCGTACCGGATCGCCTGCAAAAGCCATACTTCATGCTGAAGGTGCAGGAGCTTCTCTTATTCTTGTGTATGGTGGATGTAAATAAAGAAAAGCAGCGAGAGTTATATACTTCTCCCCAGGTGGAGATTGTACGGGACATTCACAAGCGGCTTATCTCCAACTTGCAGGAACGGCCAACGATTGAGGAACTTTCCAAAGAGTATCTTATCAATACGGCAACCTTAAAGGATACGTTCAAGGGAGTTTATGGACAGCCCATTGGAACCTATATGAAAGTGTACCGCATGAAACAGGCCGCTGCTCTGCTTCGTCAGACGCAGGCAACCATAGCAGAAATTGCCAGCCAGGTTGGATATGAGAATCAGAGTAAATTTGCAACAGCATTTCGAGATGTCATGAAGATTGCACCGGCTGAATACCGGAAACAAAATAGCGGCGATTGATGGGGCTAGGAAAATTTACGTCTACTGCCGGAGGCAAAATAAAACCAACAGAAACAAATTGCAAAATTGCATTTTGCCCTGCTGGTTTTATTCATAATTTTGCGGATCGGAGGATTTGTAACGTCGGCTGATAAACTGCTCCGCCATACAATCCAGTGTTTTCAAGATAATCTGCCGCTCATCCTCGGTACAGGCCAGAAACTTCCCATGAAATGCTGTACTTGCTTTTCCTGTTCCGAAGCGTCAGGATAAAACAGCTCATTAGCAGAAATGCCTAATCGCTTGATAAAGGATGCCAGTACATCGTAAGACGGATTTTTCCTGCCCTTTTCAATGTCCTGGAGATGACGAAGCCCTCTGCCGGTTTGATCCGCAAGCTCCTGTTGGGTCAGTCCACATTCTTCTCTTGCATCTCTGAGGCACTGTCCCAAATACACAAATACATCTTCCGGCATGATTGCTCACCTCTATTACATTCTATCGTGCGTAAGAGAAAGTTACCATCACCCAATCACGCGTATTGATATGTGTTTATCATGCACTTTTGAAAGATAAAATATACATAAAAGCCCTGACGGGAGGCCAATAAAAAAACGGCCTTTCACGGCAGGGTATATTTCCATTACCGCCCGTGACTGCCGTTTGAGGAGTCTACGATGGGCGGTTATTTATTTCAGCAGAATTATGGTTTTCAGGTAGGTGATTACCTAAAAAATCAATGACCTACCAAAGAGAAATTATACACACGGACACGCGCAATCAAGCGTAAATAATCCGCACAATCGTACAACATATCATACAAAATGCGTCAGACAGCTATTAAGGCCGTCTGACGTTTTTCTTTGTCGATTTACGGGAATTTTCCCGAACATCCCCGGTGTCGCTCTCCGCCATAGCCATTTCGGTTGCCCTTTGTCCCTAACAACTGAAATGGAGGAAATTATGACCAAGATCAATCTGCGGGAGCAGTATCCCGATTTTTATAAGACCGATTACATTATTGAGGTCCTGATGAAGTAGCCGCTGTTATGAAAGAGCATGACCGTCTGGAGGCCGCATACCGCCGCCGTACATATTACCACAAGGCGCATTATTCTCTGGATCGCGGAGACGGAATTGAGTATGATGCCCTTTTCGTTTCCATGACCCCTTGTGAGCTGTATGAGCGCAAAGTGACGATGGAGCAGCTTCACGCTGCGATTGCCGCTCTGCCGGACAAGCAGGCCAAGCGCATCTATGCTTACTACTTCCTGGGACTGACAGAATCAGCGATTGCAAGAGCGAAGGAGTCAGCGTTGCATCGGTCAGCGAATCTATCCAGCGCGGCCTTCGGAACATGGAGACTTTCCTTAAAAATCGTCTGTAACGCCCCTGAAAGAAAGGCTCAAAGCCTCACGGTTATTAGAAGGACACGCTATCCTCGTGACCTCAAGATCTTTGAAAACTGAATAGACAGCACAACAGTACATAACTCATGTACGAGCGAATGTGAAACGCCGCGAAGATGGAGCAGTCAGGGAGGTGATGAAAGAACTGCTTCGGAGCGATCTACGATTTCATAAAACGGATTGTGGCAGATTCATGCCAAAACACCTCGCGGAATAGTGATGTGTGAACAGTAACCAAAAGTTTGACTTGATTCGAAAAGTATATTGAGTATATTGCAAACAAAAAATGCATATGATATAATGCCAGTAGGCAAAATGATAAGGTTAAATTCATTTATAACACAGCAAAAGCCCCAGAGTTGCGACCTCTGAGGCTTTTTATTCCGTTTGGGCAGGGTGGCTTATTCCCCCAGGCTGGCTACCAGCTGCTATTTTCTATCCAACCATTTGCAATGTAGTAGGCGATTACACTTGCAAGATAGAAAGCATAAATGATAAGATCATATCCATTTACAACACACCCCCTTTCTGCACCTGTCTAGGTGGTAGCTCAACTATTATATCATAGAACAATGCGTACAGAAAGACTATACTTGAAATATATACTGGGACAGTGGCGTGTGAACAGTAACAAATATGTTACAATTAAGTCTGTAATTATTATTAGTCTTTGACATTCCCGCATCTTTTTGATACTATAGAATCAGTAAAAAACTAGCAGACCTCCCATGGGAGAAATCCTATGGGAGGTTTTTGTAACGAGGTGAGGTGTATAATGAAAAAAGAAAACAATTCTGCACATAACCATAACAGAGGAAGCTTTTCCGGAAGGATTGGTTATGTGCTGGCAGTTGCAGGTTCTGCAGTAGGACTGGGAAATATCTGGAGATTTCCGTATCTTGCAGCGAAATATGGAGGCGGAATTTTCCTGCTGATCTATATTCTTCTGACTGCATCATTTGGTTATGTGCTGATCATGTCAGAAACAGCCCTTGGACGAATGACCAGAAAGAGTCCGGTAGGTGCATTTGAGCATTTTGGAAAAACGAAATCATTCAAAATCGGCGGATGGTTAAATGCAGTGATTCCAATGCTGATCGTTCCTTACTACAGTACGATTGGCGGATGGGTAATTAAGTATCTTGTGGAATATTTCAAAGGAAATGTCCAGGCAGTAGCGGAAGACGGATATTTTGGAAACTTTATTTCCGATTCCTGGCAGGTGGAACTCTGGTTTCTGGTATTTGCGGCGCTTGTATTCATCATCATTCTCGGTGGTGTACAGAACGGTGTAGAGAGAATGTCAAAGATCATGATGCCGGTTCTGGTAGTTCTGGCAGTCGTAGTTACAATCTATTCTGTCACACGTCCGGGCGCTGTTGAAGGTGTGAAATATTTCCTGATCCCGAATGTGAAAAATTTCTCCTGGATGACAGTAGTAGCAGCGATGGGACAGATGTTTTATTCTTTGTCCATTGCAATGGGAATCCTGTATACTTACGGTTCCTATGTCCGTAAAGATATGGATATCGAGAGATCTACCACACAGGTTGAGGTTTTCGATACAGGTATCGCAATCCTTGCAGGTCTGATGATTATCCCGGCGGTATTTTCATTCTCCGGTGGAAATCCTGAAACACTTCAGGCAGGACCATCTCTGATGTTTATCACATTGCCAAAAGTATTTGCAAGTATGGGATTTGGTACTGCAACAGGAATCGTATTCTTCATACTTGTATTACTTGCAGCTCTGACAAGTGCAGTTTCCCTGATGGAAACCAGTGTTTCCACATTCATGGACGAACTTCACTGGAGCCGTAAGAAATGCTGCGGTCTGATGGTTGTGATCATGATTGTACTTGGAACCGCATCTTCCATGGGATATGGACTTCTGGATTTCATTCGTATCTTTGGAATGAACTTCCTTGATTTCTTCGATTTTATGACAAACTCAGTAATGATGCCGTTGGCAGCACTTGCAACCTGTATTCTGATTCTTCGTGTTGTTGGTATTGATGGAATGGTAAAAGAAATTGAACAGTCTTCTCCATTCCGCAGAAAGAAACTGTACAGAGTATTTATCAAATACTTTGCACCGATTTGCCTGATCATTATTTTGCTGAGTTCTATTGCAAACGTTTTGGGAATTATCAGTATGTAAGAAAACTTATAACTTCTTCTAAGTGGATTGAGTAAATAATCTGAAATCTGCTTAGGAGAAGTTTTTCTTATATTTGAGGTATTATTTTTATGATGTAGAATATTGTCCAAAATGGGAGATACGGGAGAATAATGCATTGGAGTGTGGTCATAGATCATTGAAAAAATAAAATCAGGAAATTATGATAATGTAGGGGAATGCCAGTATGCGATACCATCACATTGGGATATGGGAAAGGTATATAAGAGATTTTTTACAGACATGCAATGGAAATTGATAAGATTTTCCGCTATAATAGAATAGTTAACCGGAATATGAGTGGAAATCGTATTCTGGTAATCTCAGAAAATAAGGAGGTTATTAGCAGTTAAATATAAATTATAAAATTATATAAGCACATGTTGAGTTTTATAAGATATTAGAGTAGAATATCATTGAAAGGAGTTGATACTTTGAGTAAATATTATTCTATACATGAATTTTCAAAAATTATAGGCGTATCTGCCCAGACATTACGAAATTGGGATGCCAATGGAAAACTTCA
>ENA-OQAS01000907-OQAS01000907.1-human-gut-metagenome-genome-assembly--contig:-NODE-907-length-14818-cov-2.310530_pt1 | contig 14818 bp, 21 predicted proteins | sample MGYA00242733_ERZ504523 | MGnify/ENA primary metagenome ERZ504523 (study PRJEB26092, sample SAMD00036239) | human gut metagenome | host: Homo sapiens | study: EMG produced TPA metagenomics assembly of... | reverse complement strand
ACGTACGTAGCTGTACATCGATCGATGCTCAGACGTACGTAGCTGTACATCGATCGATGCTCAGACGTACGTAGCTGTACATCGATCGATGCTCAGACGTACGTAGCTGTACATCGATCGATGCTCATAAAGGAGGTAACCGAAATGGCCTTCAAGATGGAGTTATACAAGGGTGGAGAGCTGCATTACCGAGCGGCGCGGCAGAGACGATATTTCGTTGGAGCGTTTGTTCTTTGCGTTGTTCTGTTTGTAGTTGGATGCATAAACAATGCACAATTCTTTGATCAAGCAGGAGCGCTGTTTATTCTCTTGTGGTTGCTTTGCCTGTCGCTTGCTTTTCATGGGGCAGTTTGCGAATCTTACGCAGAGCAATTTCCTTCCAGTGTCAAGCCTTGGTATTGGGCGAGCGTAATTGTTGCTGTTGGAATTCCTTTGTTATCGAGTGTTATTGTTGTTGCGATAACGGGTCAATTTGCGTATTTGCTGATTTTTGCAGTAGCGGCATTCTTTGTGCTGCGTAATCACCGTCTTGTGCATGTGGCGCTCAAATAAGAACGCAATAGAACGCGAATTCTAGGTTGACTTGCATGTGATAATTAAAAACATACCCATGCGAGCATAGTAACTTTGCTCGAGTGCGCTGCAAAGCTAGTGAGAGGGGATTGCGGTGTTAAGCATTTTTGTTACGGGTGGAATTGGTTCAGGAAAATCCACGTTGATGGAGTTTCTTAAAGAAAAAGGTGCAGGTATTGTTCTTGCTGATGAAGTGGGCCACGAAAACCTCCATGATTCTGAAATGAAAGCAGAGTTAGTGAAGGCCTTCGGTAAAGAAATACTCGATACGAATGGTGAAATTATTCGCTCCGAACTTGCTGCTCGTGCCTTCGCCACGCCAGAAGATACCGCTCGTATGGATGCTATTACTCAGCCTAGACTTTACGAAGGCTGTTTGCGTCATATTGCGAGTGTGGGCCAAACTCACGAAGTTGTTGTTTTAGAAATGGCAATTCTTGATGGACGCGATGATTTCTACAAACATGCAGATATCGTGGTAGCAGTTACTACATCGCCTGAGGTGCGTGTTCGTCGCTTGATGGAATCGCGCGGTTTTTCCGAAGAAGATGCGCGAAACCGTCTTGCAAGTCAAGTACCAGAAGAAAACCGTCTTGCTATCGCGGATGTAGTGTTTACCAACGATGGAACCTTACAGGAATTTCAAGACCAAATTCAACAATGGTGGGATTCTGACATCGTCCCAAGGCTTTCTTAGGTAAGTTTGTGTTAAGTTGCTTTGACTGTTCTGAATGATAGTGCAACAGTTCAAGAGAGTTTCGAATTGCAGAATCTGCCGAATTGTATAATCTGCCGAATTACAGACGCTGTCGAATTGCAGATTTAGATTGTAGATTCTTTCGAATTACGGATTCAATGGTAGATAGAAATACAGGGAGGAATTGTGGCGCATCTTCAAAATTTAGAGGGCCATCAAATGGAGGGCAAATTACCCATGGCACGTCTGTCGTCTCAACCTTTGAGGTGGTTTCTCCTTATGAACCTGCGGGTGACCAGCCAAAAGCTATTGCTCAATTAGCTAAAAATATTGAATCCGGGATGCGTTATGAACGTTGTTAGGTGTTACAGGTTCGGGTAAAACCTATACCATGGCTAAAACTATCGAGGCGGTACAAAACCAACACTCGTTTTAGCGCCCAACAAAACACTTGCTGCTCAATTGGCGGCGGAGCTAAAAGAGTTTTTCCCGAACAATGCGGTGGTATATTTCGTATCCTACTACGACTATTATCAGCCGGAAGCTTATGTTCCAACAACTGATACCTTCATAGAAAAAGATGCTTCCATTAACGAGGAGGTAGAGAAGCTTCGTCATGCCGCAACTTCAATGCTTTTATCTCGACGTGATGTTATCGTTGTGGCTTCAGTTTCTTGCATCTACGGTATTGGATCGCCTATGGAATACGCAGGTATGGCGGTATTTCTTGATAAAGAGATCGAACAAGATCGTGACGAACTTATACATAAGCTGATAGATATCCAATATGATCGAAATGACTACGAATTGAAGCGAGGCACCTTCCGCGTTCGAGGCGATTCTTTGGATGTATTTCCTCCCTATGCAGATAATCCGATTCGTGTGGAATTCTGGGGGGACGAAATAGAGGAAATATCTGAAATTGATAACGTTACGGGAGAAGTACTAAATACATACGAGGCACTTCCTTTGTGGCCTGCCTCCCATTACGTAGCAGCCAGGCCAGCGATTGAGCACGCACTTCAAACTATTCAAGAAGAATTGCAGGAACGCTTGAAGCAATTCAATGAAGAAGGAAAGTTGCTTGAAGCGCAGCGCCTGGAGATGCGCACTTCCTACGATTTGGAAATGATTGAGACGATGGGCTTTTGCTCTGGCATTGAAAATTATTCGCGACACCTGGATGGACGCGCTCCAGGTGAGCCTCCCTATACTTTGATCGATTATTTTCCCAGTGATTTTCTTTGCTTTATTGACGAAAGTCACGTGACGGTTCCTCAGATTCGCGGAATGCACGAAGGAGACCGCTCTCGTAAGGTGACTCTGGCAGAACACGGTTTTCGTCTGCCTTCCTGTTTGGATAATCGCCCGCTTCGATTTGACGAATTTGAAGCGCGAGTTCCGCAGTTTGTTTATGTTTCTGCAACGCCAGGAGACTATGAGGAACGAGTAAGCGAAGCAAAGGTGGAGCAGATCATTCGCCCAACGGGATTGTTGGATCCAGAAATCGATGTTCGTCCCATTCTTTCGCAAATTGACGACATTATCGATGAAGCAAAAATACGTGCAAAGCGCGACGAGCGAGTTCTTATTACGACTTTAACCAAGCGCATGGCGGAAGATTTGACTGAACATTTGCTTGATCAGGGGGTTCGAGCACGCTATATGCATTCCGATATCGGGACGCTTGAGCGTGTTGAATTTTGCGAGATCTTCGCAAGGGCGAATTCGATGTTTTAGTTGGCATCAATTTGCTTCGAGAGGGTTTGGACTTGCCAGAAGTTTCACTGGTTGCCATTTTGGATGCAGATAAGAAGGTTTCTTGCGCAATCATCGCTCACTTATTCAGACTATTGGTCGCGCAGCGCGTAATGCGGGAGGTCAAGTGATAATGTATGCCGAACAAAATCACTGACTCCATGGATCGCGCGATCACTGAAACGCGCCGTCGTCGTGCAATTCAGATGGCGTACAACGAAGAGCATGGCATAGTTCCAAAGACAATCCGCAAGGTATTAGCGACATCACTGATTATCTTGAGACCGACGAAGGTAAACGTAGCGCCGAAGAAGTTAACGCTGAATTGGCAGGTTATTCTCGTAGTGAGATGTTGCGCATTGTTGCATCCCTTGAAGAAGAAATGCTTGAGGCTTCGACGGCGATGGACTTTGAGCGTGCTGCGGCGGTGCGCGATCAGGTGGTTAAACTGCGTGCACAACTTGAAGGCAAAGCTGAAGAGGATATTTTGGGCGATTTGAAAAAGACTGCACGAAAGGGCAGTGCCTTTGGTGCAAGAAAAAGTTCTTACGGTGGAGGAAGACGCTCATAGGCAAGAACGATTATGCCTGCCGCCCTTTATATGTAACAACTAAAGACACTTGCGTAACAGTTGGAGACGCTTGCGTAACAGCAAGAGACGCTCGTAGTGACAATTGCGCATATTTTTCCACCTGTGCTCAATTTGTGGGGGAGTGCTACTTTTACTTGCGTTTGCTTATCTATCCCTCTATCCTTTCAATTAGTTAGATAAACTAAGTAATTATTGAACGAGAAATCTTTGATTTCTTGCGAAAGGAGAGAGAGCATGGGATTCGCTGTTGTAGTTGACTCAACGTGCGATTTTACTCAGGACGAATACAAGTCCCTCGATGTTCATATGGTTCCCTTGAGCGTTCTTATCGATGGAGAAACGTTTAAGGATCAGTTCGAAATTTCTTCTGAGCAATTCTATGAGCGTATGGCTGCAGCTGAAAATCTTCCTCAGTCTTCTCAGCCTACCCCTTATGACTTTGAGCAGATGTACAACGCTCTTGCAGAAAAGGGATATGACGGAGTTATTGCAATTCATATTGCAGGTGTTCTGTCTGGCACGATCGAGTCTTCTCGTGCTGCTGCTGAACAGGTTGATATCGACGTTCGTGTTCTTGATGGCGCTCGTGCAGGCGCTACCGCTCCTGTGGCATTGGTCGTAGAACAGATTTGCAAGATGCGTGATGAGGGCGCTACGCTTGATGAGGCAGAGGCAAAAGCAAAGGAACTCTTAGCAACGGCAGAATTTTTGGTGGCTCCAGAAACCTTAGAGAACTTGCTTAAGGGCGGCCGTCTTTCTGCTGACCAGGTTAAAAACGCAAGTCTTTTGAATATCAAGCCAATTTTCACCTTTAATGAAAAAGGTATTCTTAACGCCTATGGCAAAGCAAAGGGTATGCGTGGAGTAATTAAGACCTTTGTTAGCGAAGTGGAAAACCGCACCAACGAGCATGGAAGCTTCGCATTCGTTTCTGCCACAGCGGTAATTTGAAGCCCATCGAAGATATGAAGGCGGCTCTTGCCGAGGCTGGCATTGAGTACATCGATGGCGGCACCTGCCCTTGTGGCGCAATTATTTCTACCCATCTTGGTCCTGGAGCATTGGGAATTGGCATTTTGCCAGCAAATGCATAAAGCATTATTAACAAAACTATTGGTTTTAAAGGAGTATGGCTTTGAATAAGAGCATCGAAACACCTGATTGGCAACGCGAAGGCAAAGAAGTTGTCAATGAGATGCTCACCGAAACATTCAATTCTATATTGCGTATTGAAGAACGATCACTTAACAATCGTCTTACTGAAGGATTGAGTATTGCTGAACTTCATACGATTGTTGCGGTTGGACTTCATGAAGTTAACCCTATGAAGGTGGTTGCTTCGCGTCTTGATGTTACGTTAGCTACTCTTACGGCTTCCATGACCAAGCTTGAACGGAAGGGCTATGTTCAGCGAACAAGAAGCGAAGTGGATCGCAGGCAAGTGCTTGTTCAGCTTACTTCTAAAGGACGTAAAGCTTTTCGTGCTCATGATGCCTTCCATAAAAAGATGGCGGATAGTGCACTGGAGTGTTTAACGCCTGAAGAAGAGGCTGTTCTTTATAAAGCATTAGGTAAAGTCAAAGACTTTTTTGATCACGAGAACGAAGCTGCAAAAGAATCTGCGGCTCAATAGAAAGGAACACAAATGGCAACTTTGGATGCAATTAAAGAAATTCTTGAAGAGACCCTCGACATCAATCCTGAAGATGTAACAGAAGATGCAACCTTTGAGGATCTGGGCATCGATTCTTTGGACATGGCAGAGCTTATTTGCGATATCGAAGAAAAGCTTGATATCGACTTTGGTGAGCCAGAAGGTCTTGAAACTATCGAAGAGCTTGTAAGCTACATTGATTCTTTGTAAATAACCAAGCTATCGGGCATTCTTCGGTCTAAGAAGCACTACAGTAGATTGACACGTACATAAGCGAACCAGGCTGAATAGTAAAAACTCTGAAGTATATCTTGCAGAGAACTATATTCAGGTGGTTCGCTTGTTGCTGTCAAATACCTCACACGAAAGAGATGGTTAGATATGAAAACACGAGTAACTGAGCTTTTGGGTGTTGAATATCCTATTATTCAGGGCGGTATGGCAAACATTGCTGATGCCCGTCTTGCTGCTGCGGTAAGTAATGCTGGCGGCTTGGGCATTATTGCTTGTGGCGCTGCTCCTGTATCTTGGGTAAAAGCAGAAATTGAAAAGGCTCGTGAACTGACCGATAAACCAATCGGTTTGAATATTATGCTCATGAACCCTGAAGCACCCCAGCTTGCTCAGCTTGCTGCCGATATGAAAGTTGATGTAGTTACCACAGGAGCAGGAAATCCTGGTTCGTATGTTCCTATGTGGAAGGAAGCGGGCATTACCGTTGTTCCTGTAGTTGCATCTGCTGCTCTTGCGCGTCGTATGGAACGCTGTGGTGCTGATGCTGTTGTTGCGGAAGGCTGCGAAGCAGGCGGACATATTGGCGAGCTGAATACCATGGTATTAGTTCCTGCTGTTTGCGATGTAGTATCGATTCCTGTTATTGCGGCAGGTGGTATTGCGGATGGTCGCGGAATGGCTGCAGCTTTTGCACTTGGTGCTGAAGGTGTTCAGGTAGGAACGCGCTTTCTTACTGCTGAAGAGTGTTGTGTAGCTCAGGCTTATAAAGATAAGGTAATTGCCGCAAAAGACTCCGACACGATTGTTACTGGTCGTGCGGGTGGTCATCCAGTTCGCGGATTAAAAAATAAACTTACCCGCGAAATTCGCCAGATGGAAGCTCAGGGTATGGGCGATAGTGCTGAAGCTGAAGAGCGTCTTGCGGGTTCTCTTCGTCGTGCGGTTCAGGGCGATGTGGACAATGGATCTATGATGGCTGGCCAGTCTGCATGCTTAGTTCATGACTGCAAACCTGCGGTAGAAATTGTTACCGAGCTTGTATCTCAGGCAGAAAGTGGGCAGCTTTTGGTTTGCAGGAAATGGCGGACAAGAACGCAACGCGTGCCTGGAAGTAGGGATGAGCGTAATGAGTGTATGGATGATGCCAGGGCAAGGAGCTCAAAAGGTTGGCATGGGTGCTGATCTTTTGGTTTTGCCTGAAGTGCAAGAAACTTTTGAAATGGCAAAGGCAGCAACAGGAATTGATCTTGTTGCTTTGAGTAAAGAAGGCGATGAAGCGCAGATTAACGATGCGCTTAATTCTCAGGTTCTTACCTCGGCTATTTCGGTTGGTTTATCACGTGCTCTTTTAGCACGTGGTTTTCAGCCTGAGGCTATTGTTGGTTTTTCTTTAGGTGAAATTAGCGGCCTTATGGTTTCGGGTATTCTTTCTCTTGAAGAGGGTTTTGCGCTATTAAACGAACGCTCACATGCTTTAGCGGCAGCTTGCGAAAAGAGTCCCGGTGCTATGCTTGCGCTTTTGGGCGCAACTCATGAAGACGCTCAAGCAGTTTGTGATGCTTGTGCTGAAGGTGAGGTGCTGGTTAGCGCAAACTACAATGCTCCAGGCCAGGTTGTAGTTTCGGGTAGTGTTGGTGCGATTGATCGCGCAGAGGCGTATTGGAAAGAACAGTCTAAGCGTTGTTCTCGTTTGCGCACGGCTGGTGCGTTCCATAGCCTTTGATGGAAGAGGCGGCAGCACGAGTTGAACAGTTCTGTAAAACGCTTTCTTTTATGCCTGCAACGTATCCACTGATTTGTAATACTGATGCGAAACCTTTTGTAGTAGATGAAGCAGTAGAGCGCTTGTCTGCTCAGGTAAAAAGCTCTGTTATGTTCGAACAGAGCATCAGCGCTCTTGTTTCTCAGGGTGCATCTGAATTTATTGAAGTCGGTTTCGGTGGTGTACTTACTAATTTGGTAAAGCGTATTGATCGAGGCGCTACTCGCAAAAAGATTGGTACCTATACTGAATGGGAAAAAGAGTTAGCTGAGCTTACTTCTCAGGCAGAGCAAGCTCAAACTAATAACTAGAAACTAGGCAACTAAAGGAGGTTTGTATGGCTGAAAAACAAGAAACCCAAGAACAAGTTGCACTAGTAACTGGTGCAAGTCGTGGAATTGGTGCAGCTATTGCGCGCGCTCTTGCGGCACGTGGATGCAATCTTGCGCTGAATCATTCAAGCGAGCATAGCGCTCAGGCATGTGCTGATTTGGCAGACGATCTTCAGCGTGAATACGGTATTAAAGCTGTCGTATTTTGTGCTGATGTTTCTAATTTTGAAGCTGCAAAGAATGGTAGAAGGCGTTCGTGAACAGCTTGGTCGCATTGATGTGTTGGTAAACAATGCGGGGGTAACGCAAGATGGTTTGCTTGCCCGTATGAGCGAAGAAGCTTTTGATAAGGTTATTTCGGTTAACCTTAAAGGTGCCTTTAATTGTATGCGTCATGTTGCGCCTGTCATGATGAAACAGCGCAGTGGTCGCATTATTAATATTTCAAGTGTAGTTGGACTTTATGGCAATGCTGGTCAGGTTAACTATGCTGCCTCTAAAGCGGGTATTGTTGGTATGACTAAGAGCGCTGCTAAAGAATTAGGTGCGCGTGGCATTACGGTTAATGCGGTTGCACCAGGTTTTATTGATACCGATATGACTCGAGCTTTAAGCGAAAAAACACGCGAAGGCGTTGTTTCTCGTATTGCTTTGCGCGAATTGGGAAGTGCTGAAGATGTAGCAGGGGCAGTCAGCTTTTTGGCTAGCAATGAAGCTCGCTACATTACAGGTCATGTTTTAACAGTAGATGGAGGATTATCGCTATGAGTTCACAGAACAATACGATGACATTGCATCGTGTCGTTATTACCGGTATGGGTGCAGTGTCTCCTGCTGGACTGGGCGTGGAAACTCTGTGGTCAAAAGTTACCAGTGGTGAGTGTTGCTTGTCTTTGTTCCCTGAGGAGCGTCGCGAGCAGTTGGGCGTTAATGTAGGTGGTTCCATTCCTAATTACGATCCTCTTGAGGTTGGTTTCACCAAGAAAGAATCTCGCCGCTTTGCTCCTTTCGTACAGTACGCTATTTTGGCTTCTGATGAGGCTATGGCTCAGGCTGGCATAGATATGGAAGCCGAAGACGCCGATCGTTTTGCTTGTGTGTTTGGCTCTGGCATTGGTGGACTTAACATGTTTGAACATGAATCAGTTGTTCTTCATGAAAAAGGCGCCAAGCGTGTAAGTCCTCTGTTTATTCCTACGATGATTTCCAATATGGCAGCAGGCAACTTGTCTATTCGCTATGGCTTGAAAGGCGATTGTCTGAATATTGTTACCGCTTGTGCAACGGGCAGCCATTGTATTGGTGAGGCATACCGCCTGATTCGTTTTGGCTATGCAGATGCTGCACTTGCAGGTGGTAGTGAAGAAGGCACTGCAAATATGTCTTTGGCTGGTTTTGCTAACTTGGGTGCGGTAACCAAATCCGATGACCCAGAGAATGCTTCCATGCCTTTTGACGTTCGCCGCAATGGTTTTGTTCCTGGCGAAGGTGCAGGTGCGGTAGTTCTTGAATCGTTGGAGCATGCCCAGGCACGTGGCGCAAACATCATTGCCGAGGTTACGGGCTTTGGTTCTACGGGTGATGCCTACCACATTACTGCTCCTGAACCCAGTGGTGAAGGTGCTGTTCGTGCAATGAAGCAGCCTTAGCTGAAGGCGGCTTTAGCGTAGATGATATTGGTCATTTGAATGCACATGGAACGGCAACCCCAGTAAACGACAAGACTGAATCTGCTGCTTGGAATGCTTTGTTGGGCGATCGCGCTGCAAGATTCCTGTAACTTCAGTAAAGGGTTGCGTTGGTCATATGCTTGGTGCTGCTGGTGCAATTGAAGCTATTGTGGCGGCTCTTTCTGCTGCACGCAGTGTTGTTCCTCCTACGGCTGGTTTTGCGAGGCGGATCCAGAATGTCCCGTCTTAGTGCCTACCGCTGCTATGGTGAATTATGAACAGAAGGTAGTACTTTCTAATTCGCTTGGTTTTGGCGGACACAATGCAACGTTGGCTTTATCGCCCTTTGTTGAGGAGCGTGCATAATGGCTGATGAAAAACAAACTACGTGTAATGCTTCTGATAGTGTTGCCGTGCCTGTTGAATTCCCCTGCGAAAAGGAAGGTGTTTTAAAACTCCTTCCGCATCGTGATCCCTTTGTTTGGGTAAGCCGTGTTTTGTCTTGTGAACCAGGACGGAGTGTTGTTGCTGAATTGGATGTTAATCCTGAACTACCACTATTTGCTGGTCATTTTCCTGGACATCCCGTTCTCCCAGGCGTAATTTTAATGGAGGCACTTGCTCAAGCTGCAAGTATTTGCGTGCTTGTTCAGGATGGCAAAGAGGGATCTTTGGGATATTTAGTAGGTATCGATAAAGCGAAGTTCCGCAAAACCGTACTTCCTGGTGAAACGGTAACGCTTAAGGGTACTATCACTAAGAATTCTTCACGTATGTGCGTTGCTGAAGTTGAGGCAAGTGTAGATGGGGAAATATGCGCAACAGCAGTACAAAAGTATGTTATTGCGCCTGGTAAAAAGTCAGAGGGAGGTAATCAGTAATGACTGCAGTTCAGCAGAATACGCAGGCAGCAGTAGTAACTGATGGTCCTACTATCGTATATCAGTTGCCAATTTGGCAGAAAAGCTTGATGGTCCTTTGTTGGTAGTTGGATACGGCTCACCTATGAAGGCAACTGTTAAAGCGTGCGTAAAAAGCGGTTGTTCTCAGATTTGGGTAACAGGCACCGATGACAAAGCTCGTGCGTTTGCTTGTTCAGGTGCTGCGCAAGTGGTATCTCTTGGACCTAAGTTCGATGCGCGTTTGTTCTCTAATGAATACGCCATTATGGATGCGGTTCGCAAAAGTGGCGCATCGGTAATGTTGGTTTGCAATCCAGAAACTGCCAATAGTCCTCTTCTTCGCATGGTGGCACATCAGGCAGGCGTTCAGGTGCTCGGTCCAATGGATAAGGATCGCACTCACACTATGTGGGCAGAATGCGCACCTGATCCCGATTTTGGGGATTATGAGGTAACCTGGCGTAAATGTCCTAAATGTAAGTTGAACCATGACGAAAAGCCTGTTTTGGCTACGGGTGGCGTTTGTCCTACCTGTGGCGAACTCTATCGTCTTACTTCCGATGAACGACTCGACTATCTTTTTGATAAAGATTCCTTCGAGGAGTGGAATGCTGGCATTCCAGAGACTGATCCACTTGCGTTTCCTGACTATAATGCGATTATCGAAAAGAATCGCACTAAGAGTGGCTTAGAAGAAGCGGTGCGATGCGGATCTGCGCTTTTGAAGGGGCGTAAAATCGCAGTTTGCATTATGGAGTCTACTTTTATGATGGGTTCCATGGGTTCTGTTGTGGGCGAAAAAATTACGCGCACTATTGAGCGTGCAACTGATGAGCGCTTACCTTTGATTATCTTTACGGCATCAGGTGGTGCTCGTATGCAGGAGGGCCTTGTATCCCTGATGCAGATGGGAAAGATCAGTGCAGCAGTTGAGCGCCATAGTCGTGCGGGCTTGCTGTATATTTCGGTAATTACCGACCTACCACAGGTGGTGTAACAGCATCTTTCGCAACCCAAGGCGATATCATTGTTTCCGAGCCTCATGCCCTCATTGGATTTGCGGGACGTCGAGTAATTCAAGACACTATTAAACAGACGTTGCCCGAGGGCTTCCAGACAGCTGAATTTGCGCTTGAACATGGCTTGATCGACGCTATTGTTGAACGTTGTGATCTGCGCGAATATCTGTCCAAGGTTGTGGATATTCATTGTGCAACCCAAGATTTAGAAGCGCTTGCCGCATCTGAAGGAGATAGCGGTACAAGCGATGGCACTATTCGTTCGGTTGTACGTGCAGCACGAGAAGCAGCAGTTTTGTGTGCGGGATCCGATCAGTCTGAGGCTGGTCAAAATCCTTCTGCCACTAAAACGATTCCAGCTAAACAGGGAGGGAATCCGTTTGCCCGTCTGTTTGGTAGGGCTGGTGCTGCTTTGAGTGGTGACGAGTCTTTCCCATTGAAGCATGCTCTTCGTAAACGTGGTGTTGCTGATGCCCCTTCAGTTCTCCCTATGAAGAAAACGGAAGCAGGCTCTGATGGAGAAGATAATCCAGCATGGCAGAGTGTTTTGCTAGCGCGTAATGTTCATCGTCCTACTGCTCAGTACTATATCGATCATATTGTTGATGGCTTTATTGAACTTCATGGCGATCGTTCATTTGCTGATGATGGTGCCATCGTGGGTGGTATCGGCTGGATTGACGGTATTCCCGTTACGGTAATTGCAGAAGAAAAGGGCGCCGATTTGCATCAGCGTATTGCTCGTAACTTTGGTTGTCCTCAGCCTGAAGGGTATCGCAAGAGCCTGCGTTTGATGCGTCAGGCAGAAAAATTTGGTCGTCCGATTGTTTGTCTGGTTGATACCCAGGGTGCTTTCTGCGGCATGGAGGCAGAGGAACGTGGTCAAGGCAATGCAATCGCGGATAATTTAGCGGCAATGTCGGGCTTTGGTGTTCCCGTGGTGTGTGTCGTACTTGGTGAAGGTGGATCGGGTGGCGCGTTGGCGCTTGCTATGGGTAATCGTGTTGCTATGCAAGAGCATGCAGTCTATTCTGTTCTTTCGCCAGAAGGTTTTGCTTCCATTTTGTGGAAGGATCGTTCTCGTGCGGCAGAGGCAGCGGCAGTAATGAAAATGAGTGCTGCAGAAGCTTGCGAGCTTGGCTTGATCGAGGAGGTTCTTAGTGAAGGCGAAAGCCCGCGCATGAAAATCCCGAACAGGCAGTTGTGGCAGTTCATGATTTTGTGACACGCTCTTTAGAGGAGTTGCTCCCTATGACTTCAGACGAGCTGCGTCAGCAGCGCTACGAGCGCTTCCGTGCGTTTTAATGCGGTTTGAGTTTTCGAGGTTTTGAGTTTCGAGTTCTTGAGGCTTTGTTCTCAAGAACTCGCTGTTTCGCCGTTTTGACGGTTTAGGTTTCGCGATTTCGAGGTTTTGCCACAAAATAGCATCTTGTGCATGTTTGTGATTTATGTTTCTTGATGGCTCGAGGCGTTTGTTACCTGAAAACGTGCGGTTGTTACATTTTATGTGTGAAGGGAAAGCGAATTGGCGCTTTCCTTCTTTTTATTGATTTAAGGGCGGCATATCATATGCATGCAACGGGAAAATGTGGCAGAAACGGACTTTTCCAAACACAAAGATACATCGCTCTTGATTTTGTGGCGCAATTCAAAATATGAAGGCTCGCTAAACTGAGTTTAACGAGCGAGAAAACATATTGTTATTTGCCGCACCATTGCCGAGTAAGCAGATTTGCGGTTTTTTGGGCTGGGGTAGCTAAGCCGAGTTAGGGTTGTTAAGCTGAGATAGCCCAGCTTAGGTTTATGGGTTTTTAGCTTAACCCGACTTAGATTTTTAGCCCAACCCGAGCCAGGTCATAATTTTAGGTGCATAACCCATAATGAAAATAATAATGATCAGCACAGGAATACCATACGATACCCAAATGCGGCTCCAGGTTGGGAATGCGATTCCTTTACCCATGTTTGCCTCTGCGACAAAGTTTTTCCAACCCCAGCCATAACGACGGGTGCAGAAAAGTACAAATATTAATGAGCCAAGAGGCAACATATTGTTAGACACAATGAAGTCTTCGATAGATTGGATATCGCCAATAGCTGGAATGGTGACATCGGATAAAACGTTAAAGCCTAGTGCACAAGGCAAGCTGAGGATGATCACCAACACGCCATTAATGGCGACCGCTTTCGAGCGGCTCATATCCCATTTATCCATGCACCAGCTAATGAGATTTTCAAATACCGCAATGACGGTTGACAGTGCTGCAAAACTCATAAATACGAAGAACAAGGCACCCCAGAGTTCACCAAGAGGCATTTGAGCAAAAACTAAGGTAGGGTTACAAATACTAAGGACGGGCCAGAATCAGGCGTAACCCCGTAAGCAAAACAAGCAGGGAAAATAATTAAACCAGCAAGAATTGCGACTACGGTATTAAGAGCAGTGACAGAGATAGCCTCACTTGTTAAGCGACGCTCTCTTCTGATATACGAGCCAAAAATTTCCATAGCAGCAATACCAAGGGAAAGCGAGAAGAATGCTTGTCCCATTGCGGCGTAGGTTGCTTCTCCGAAAGTTGCCCATCCATTTTCGAAGAGACGTGAAAAATCGGGAATCAGATAGAAGGCAATGCCTTCTGCACCACCAGGTAAAGTCATGGTTCGAATACAGAGGACGATCATGACAACAAACAGGATTGCCATCATCCACTTAGTGATGCGTTCAACACCCTTTTGCAGGCCAAGGCTGCAGATTGCAAAACCAATTGCGATAGCGGCAAGCATCCATCCTATCAGCTCACTTGGATTTGCAAGCATTGCATTAAACACATTTGCTGCAACTTCGCTACCACCACCAGTAAATGTGCCTGCTGCCATCTTAGGAATGTATGCGAGCATCCAGCCAGCAACCGTGGTATAGAACATCATAAGAATCATGCAGCCAATGTATCCCCACCAGGAAAACCAGTGAAAACGACGTTTTGGTTCCAAGATGTCGAAGGCTTGAGCTGCGCTTTTTTGCGCTGCGCGGCCTACTGCGAATTCCATAACCATTACGGGCAGACCAAGTATTACCAAAAAGATTAAATACAGCAATACAAAGGCGCCCCCACCATATTCGCCCGTAATGTAGGGGAAGCGCCAAACGTTACCAATGCCAATTGCGCATCCAGCGGCGATAAGGATAAATCCAATACGTGAAGCAAAATGTTCACGAGAGGATCCAGCATTTGCAGCTGTATCAAATGCTTTGTTACTCATGATTTTCTTTCTAGTCGGATACAGAAACGTTCAGAATTTTACCACTTTGTAGGAGTTCTATTACGTACGTATTGGCAGCGACCTCTGCGTCCCAGATTTCGGTCATCACATAGAAGCCTGGGTTGTCTTGCGTATAAGAAAGGGCTTCATTGATACATTTAGTAAGATCATTGCTTTCAAGGCGAAAGCCACTGAAGGTTGTTTCGGGTAGATGACATAAATCGTTTTCAAGGGATAGTTTTGGTTGGTGCATTTCCCCGGGTTTTATCGAGTAGGATGTTGCGCTGGATGCGTTAGCAACCGAGTCGGATGTTACGTTTGATACGTTAGCAATCGGATTAGGTAAAAGGGATTCCAGTTTTAT
>ENA-OQAS01000906-OQAS01000906.1-human-gut-metagenome-genome-assembly--contig:-NODE-906-length-14856-cov-1.587073_pt1 | contig 14856 bp, 22 predicted proteins | sample MGYA00242733_ERZ504523 | MGnify/ENA primary metagenome ERZ504523 (study PRJEB26092, sample SAMD00036239) | human gut metagenome | host: Homo sapiens | study: EMG produced TPA metagenomics assembly of... | reverse complement strand
AAAATACAAGAAAACCATTATTAACCTTTTAATCACCACCTTTATGAAGAAGATTTTAAATTATTTATTCGTGTTATGCCTGCTCGTTGGAGCATACGGTTGCAGCGATGATGACAGAGATGTAAAACGGATTTATCCGGAGGAAAAACAAGAACCTTTTGAAAGAGAGAATTTGAAAGGATATTTAAGGTATGATAATTCCCTTAAAGATGGATAATCTATCCTGTTGACGAACCGGAATTCCGAACAGGAGATGAAGATAGTATATCTTTTTAATTGAAACATGAAGGATGAATACAAGGCTTATGAAGGTGATGTTACCTTCAGTGGCACCCTTTTATATTTATATTATGAAGCGAGATTGCCTATAACAGGTTGCCATGGTGGTACTTACATTTACTCTCTCCATCTAAAAGACATTCAGAAAAGAGAACCGGCAGAAAGTCCCTACTAATTGATACGAAACAATTAATTTTAAATGCATAATACTATGAACAAACTTTTTACTTATCTGCTTGCATTATGCACGGCTACTTGTCTATATGGTTGCAGTGAAGAACTAGAGGAAATGACTTCTACAGAAGAATCTCCTTCAAACATTGTCAGCCGTTCAATCCCTGAAAGTTTTTCTTGTGGAACGATAGAAACAGACCCACCGGCATGGTATTTCAATACTCCTCGCGTTTTTAATAACAATAGCATTTATACCTTAAATATTTATATCCATGTCATTAGAAGTTCTAGCGGAGTGGGATTTTATAATGGTTATTATAGACACAAATTCTCTGCAGAGCAAATAGCCAAAATGCGCAGCATCATTAGCCAAAGAGAAGAAGTAAGCCCCACTATTCATCAAAAACAGATTATCGGTCCCAAACATTTCTCCAACAGCGGTACCTACTCGCTGAGTGTATTAAATGCCGATGAAAGCGTGAGATGGGAAGTAACGGCCTACAGTGAAAACGGTTCTACCAAAACCACCTATACCACTTCTACATTGACTTTGTCTTCCACCCAGCCAACCTATTACAGTATCGTGCTTCCATCACATCGCCTGCCGGAACCAAGTCTGTCACAACCCATGCCACTTGCAATGAACCATCTCCCTACATCGGAAGCTTGTATTGGGAAACCAACCAAGGGCAATACAGCATTACCGATGCCACAAACTATGGCGAACCCTCTATGTATCCGGAAACATCAACCTGAGCTGGAATATAGAGACAAGGCAGGAAACACATCGGATGCTCTTCCGGGAGCTGACTTTATGTGTACCACAGCAAGTAATCGCCTTGTGCGTGGCAAAACATTTTCGTTGACACCCGCCGACTGCGAAAGGGATTTGTATATTCGGGCCAAAGATGCCTGTGGCACGGCAGAATCGTTTTTCGTCATTCCTTGCCAAGTGACGAACTATTATTATGATGTCAATGTAGCTTTGGGTGAAGTTGCCATTGGTGTAGTGAAAACCGACAATGCAGAAGTAAACGCCATTTGACTGCCCAAAAAGCAAAACAAGCTGTTGTCTTTAATGCAGCAACAGATGTCAAAATCAAATCGGTAGTAGTTTACACAGAAAACCGGCAAGTGCTTTATTCCAAAGAATACGCCATGGGAGTTTCTGAAATAAAGATAGATGCAGTCTCATGGGCTTCGGGAGTTTATCACTTAAGCATTTCGAACGGAACGGAAGTGCGGCATCAGAAAATAATGATTCCATAAAAACATACCAACACAATAAAGAAGGTGTCTCGAAACTCTCATAAGTCAAAAGGGGTTGTGTCAAATAAGTTATTGGGGGCATTGGGCGGACACATGGGTCCGCCCCTACCGTAAAGTATTATCGAAAAAGTTCAAAAGCCGGAAGAAGTTTTACAGATGAAAGGAGGCTGAAACGACAATACGGAATGTCCATTCACTACCGGAAGCCCCATTAACAGGGCGTTTCAACGACTAATGAAAGGAGGAAGGGAGAAACAGATTTTCGCTTTCTTTCTTGCAGGTTCCATGCTTTTGTTATATATTGCCACCCTGTTTTAAACAGGCTTAGAATGAATTTTATTCTTGGAAATACATCTATCAATGAAACGAGCCGTATTATTTTTATTACTGAACTTGACTATTTGTGCTATTTATGCCCAGAGCCAACCTGTTTCCCAAAGGCTGGATGCTTTGCTGAACGACGAAATCCTGAAAACTTCCGAAGTTGGTATCACGGTCTTCGACCTGACCACGGGTGAATCTCTTTATCGGTATCAGGATGAGAAACTGTATCGCCCTGCTTCCATTGAGAAGGTGATTACTTCTGTCACAGCGCTTGCCCGTCTTGGGGCAGATTATACAATGGATACCCATCTTCGCTATACCGGGAAAATAGAGAATGATACACTGAAAGGGAATCTTTATCTGATAGGGGGCTTTGACCCGGAGCTGATGGATGAAGACCTGGATACCTCGTGGCGGCGGTGGAAGCGCAGGGTATCCGGTATGTGACGGATACCATTGCTGCCGATGTATCGATGACGGATTCCGTATATTGGGGACCGGGGTGGTCGTGGATGATACTCCTTATTCATTCCAGCCTTATCTTTCTCCTCTGATGCTGAATCGCGGTTGTGTGGATGTGTCCGTTTCACCTGCTCAGAAAGATTCTTTGCCGACAGTGCGTTGTACTCTGGTTTCAGATTATTACCGGGTTTGTAATCGGGCAGTGAGCCGTAACCCGCAGGCAGGGAAATTGGAAATCACCCGCAATTGGCTTTCCAATGGCAATGTAATAACGGTTTCGGGCAATGTGTCCCGACCCTATACAGGACAGGTGAATATTTATACTTCCAAAGACTTTTTCTTCCATACGTTTATCCAACGGTTGAAAGAGAAGGGAATTACCTCCGGTGTGCATACTTATGCAGATTGCCCCTCATCCATGACAGCATTGCAACCTTTTGCACCATCAGAAGACCCATCAGACAGGTATTGGAACGTGCCTTGAAGAAGAGTGATAACCTGTGTGCCGAATCCATGTTTTATCACCTTGCCGCGCAACATGCCCCACACCATCGGGTGACTGCCGATGACGGGACGGATGCCATCGCCGATTTTATGAAGACCGTGCTCGGTTTTAATCCCGATAACTATAAAATTGTAGACGGCAGCGGCGTTTCCTTATATAATTATATCTCTCCGCGATTGTTGCTGGAGTATTTGAAGTATGCCTATTATCACCGGGATATCTTTTTGCCGCTGTATGATGCCCTTCCCATTGCCGGAGTGGACGGCACGTTGCAATATCGCATGAAGCAAACCAAGGCGCGGGGGAACGTCCGTGCCAAGACCGGTTCGGTGACAGGAGTAAGTTCGTTGGCGGGATATGTGAAGGGCGACGGCATCAGCTGGCTTTGTCATCATAATCAGAACGTGCTGAATTAAGCCGTGCGCGTGTTTCCAAGATAAGGTTGCGACATCCTTTCCCGATAGCGGCGATGAGTCGCCCGGAGTGTGACGTATTTGGGAATAAGTGAAAGTGATTTTGCTGTAAACTGACAAAATTTACACCTTTTCTGAACGATTACTGTATCTTGAAGTGGTGGATGTTTTGTAATTTTGCCCGAACAGAAAATCAAATGAATACCATCAAACACAATAAATAGCGTATGAAAACAAATTATGAAATTCGCTATGCCGCTCATCCCGAAGATGCCAAGCATTATGATACTGCAAGGATACGCCGCGACTTTCTGATAGAAAAGGTTTTTTCGGACAATGAGGTTAATATAGTGTATTCTATGTACGACCGTATGGTGGTAGGGGGAGCCCGGCCCGTAGGTGAAGTACTGAAGCTCGAAGCCATCGAGCCTTTGAAAGCTCCTTATTTTTTGACCCGTCGCGAAATGGGTATATTCAATGTGGGAGGTCCCGGTATGGTAAGAGCCGGTGATGCCGTGTTTGAATTGGATTATAAGGAAGCTCTTTATTTGGGAGCGGGAGACCGTGAAGTGACTTTTGAAAGCAAAGATGCCTGCCTGCCCGCCAAGTTTTATTTCAATTCCACTACCGCACATCGTAATTATCCCCGATAAAAAGATTACCAAGCAGATGCCATCGTTGCCGAAACGGGCTCGTTGGAAGGCTCTAACCATCGTTGCATTAATAAGATGTTGGTAAGTCAGGTGTTGCCTATTGTCAGTTGCAGATGGGAATGACGGAGCTGAAGCCGGGAAGCGTGTGGAATACCATGCCTGCACATGTGCACAGCCGCCGCATGGAAGCCTATTTTTATTTTGAGGTTCCGAGGAACATGCTGTCTGCCATTTTATGGGAGAAGTGGACGAGACACGGCATGTGTGGATGAAAGGAGAGCAGGCTGTCCTGTCTCCCGAATGGTCTGTTCACAGTGCCGCTGCTACGCATAATTATACCTTTATCTGGGGAATGGGTGGTGAAAATCTTGACTATGGAGACCAAGATTTCTGTCTGATAACAGACTTGAAATAATAAAAAAGCGATGTAAAAAAGAGTTTTATTAAATGTTTTGTGTACGATAACGGAAGATTTTTATTACCTTTGGGCATCGTAATGGATAAGAAAATACAAGAAATAAATTATTATACTAATAACATTAAATTAATTACTATGGTGAATTTTTCATTGGAAGGTAAGGTAGCTCTTGTAACAGGCGCTTCTTACGGAATTGGTTTTGCTATTGCATCGGCTTTTGCTGCAGCAGGTGCCACTATTGTTTTCAACGATATCAAGCAGGAATTGGTAGACAAAGGCTTGGCTGCTTATCAGGAAAAAGGTATCAAGGCTTTCGGTTATGTTTGTGACGTTACCAGCGAAGAACAAGTGAACGCTTTGGTTGCACAGGTAGAAAAAGAGGTAGGTGTTATCGATATCCTTGTAAACAATGCAGGTATTATCAAACGTATTCCGATGTGCGACATGAGTGCGGCAGAATTCCGTCAGGTTATCGACGTTGACTTGAATGCTCCGTTTATCGTGTCTAAAGCCGTTATCCCCGGCATGATTAAGAAAGGTCATGGAAAGATATCAATATCTGTTCTATGATGAGTGAGCTGGGACGTGAAACTGTATCTGCTTATGCAGCTGCCAAGGGTGGTTTGAAGATGCTGACCCGTAATATTGCTTCTGAATATGGTGAATACAATATTCAGTGTAACGGTATCGGTCCGGGTTATATCGCTACTCCTCAGACAGCTCCGTTGCGTGAACTTCAGGCTGATGGTTCACGCCATCCGTTTGACCAGTTCATCATTGCCAAGACTCCGGCTGCACGTTGGGGAACTCCTGAAGATTTGCAGGTCCTGCTGTGTTCCTGGCATCAGATGCTTCTGATTTCGTCAACGGTCATGTGCTTTACGTTGACGGCGGTATTTTGGCTTATATCGGTAAACAACCCAAATAATATAAAGCCCGGAAAGGGTTATTTTCAGGTACGGATGGGGGATGTGTCAAAACAGCATTATCCATGTTTTGACACAACCCCATTCTCCTTTCATTAATTATAGATAATATGAAGAAAATCTTTTTAGCAGTGGCAGCGGCATGTTCGTTGTGTTCTTGTTCGCAACAGCAGCCGGTTACTGTAACTGTTACCAATCCTTTGGCTATAGACCGCAGCGGCGAGATGGTGGAAGTATCCATGGCGGAAATTTCATCTAAGTTGCAATTGCCGGATACGGCGCAAGTGATTGTATTGGATGAAAACGACCTGGAAGTTCCTTATCAGGTCACTTATAATGATATGCTTATTTTTCCCACCTCGGTAAAGGCATCTTCCACAGCCACTTATACTATTAAACCGGGTAATCCGCAACCGGTGGATGTCATTTCCTGCGGTCGTGTTTATCCCGAACGTGTAGATGATATTGCTTGGGAAAACGACCGTGCGGCTTATCGCGCTTATGGTCCTGCACTGCAGGCAACCGGAGAAAAGGCTTACGGTTATGACGTATTTACCAAACGTGTTCCCGAACCGGTGGTGGAAGACCGCTATGACGGCGAGTTGAATAGGAATATCTCTTATCACGTAGACCACGGTAACGGTATGGATGTATATGCAGTAGGACCTACATTGGGTGGCGGTGCGGCAGCTTTGTTCCCCGACAGCACCATTGCTTATCCGTATTGTTGGAAAGAATGTGAAGTGTTGGATAATGGTCCGCTTCGTTTCACGGCAAAATTGGTTTATAATCCATTGGTTATAAAAGGAGATAGCAATGTAGTGGAAACTCGTGTTATTTCGCTGGATAAAGGTTCACAGTTGAACAAAACAGTGATTTCTTATACTGATTTGAAAGAAGTGACTCCTATTGTAGCCGGTATCGTTATCCATAAAGAAAATCCGACAGGATATTCTTTCGATTCCAATGCCGGGTATATTGCTTATGCCGATTCTACTCAGAATCCGCGAAATAATAATGGCGTTATTTATGTGGGTGCTGTATTTCCTGCCAGTCTGAATGCTGCAAAAGCCCAGCTCTTCCCCGAAGCAGAACGAAAAGAACATGGTGGCGCCCTTGGACATGTGTTGGGCATCAGCGACTATGAACCGGGAACCGAATATGTTTACTATTGGGGTTCCGGATGGAGCAAATATGGTTTTGCCGCCGATACCGAATGGACGAAATATTTGGAGAATTTTGCCCAACAGGTACGTAACCCATTGACAGTGACTGTGAAATAAAAGAATATAGTGGATGATTAAAAAGTTACCTGAAAAAGCCGTGTGCTTCAAGGTAACTTTTTCTTTTTATTGAATAACTGGAATACGATGATGAAACAAAGAATAATTATTGGTTTCTTATGTATTTGTCTGGCAAGTATGGCTTTTGCTCAGGAGCGTATCCGTATTGAACATGGACCTTATTTGCAGAATTTGAAAGAAACGGAGACAACCATTGTATGGATGGCCAGCAAGCCGTCTGTCGGTTGGGTGGAATTAGCTCCCGATGACGGTAGTACATATTATCAAAAAGAACGGGAGAAGTTTTTTGATACAACAAACGGTGTGAAGAACACTTCCTTGTTGCATGTGGTGAAGATTAGCGGACTAAAACCGGGTACCGGTTATCGTTACCGGGTATACGCACAGGAAGTTTTGGACCATCAAGGTGTGGAAGTGACTTACGGAAAAGTAGCGGCAACGGATGTATATGGTGCCAAACCGCTTGTATTCACTACAAACGACCGTCATAAGCCGGAGACTTCTTTTGCAATGATTAATGATATTCATGGTCGTACAGACGATATTCCGAAATTGCTGGAGGTTGCAGACTACAAAAAGATGGATATGATTATCTTTAATGGGGATATGTTGACTCAGCTAAAAGATGAGTCAGGGTTGTTCAGCGGATTTATGGATGTTGCCATAGATTTGTTTGCAAAAGAAAAACCGATGTATTATGCACGTGGCAACCATGAAACCCGCGGACTGTTTGCCACTTCTTTTCAGCGCTATTTTTCGCCTAAAGAACCTCATTTGTATTATCTGGTGAGACAGGGGCCTGTTTGTTTTATCTTTTTGGATACAGGCGAAGATAAACCGGATTCCGACATAGAATATAGTGGCATTACGGATTATGACCGTTATCGCACGGAACAGGCGCAATGGTTGGCACAGGCAGTGCAGTCGGATGATTTCAAGCAGGCAAAGTACAAGATTGTCATTGCGCACATGCCTCCTTTACCCGATAAAAACTTGTGGCATGGGCAAATGGAAGTGCTTGAAAAGTTTGTTCCTATATTGAATCAGGCCGGTGTGGATGTTATGCTTTCGGGACATTTACATCGTTACTTTAACAACAAACCGACCGATAAGGTGAAGTTCCCTGTCATTGATAATGCACATAAGACAGTTATTAAGGCAGTGCAGAGAGCAATCAGCTGGTGCTTGAGGTGAAAGATCTGCAGGGGAAGCCGGTAGATACGATTGTAATCCCTGCCAAATAAATGAAAGCTGTTTGTCAGCTGCCCTAAGCGTTTTCTGCTTTTGACACATCCTCCTACAGCAGACGATTTGATGGGCCATTGGGGAGTTGTCACACTCCCTTTTCTTTCCCTTGTTGCGCCTTAAAAGTTCTTTTTGATGATTTCCTGCATTACTTCCGAGTTCCTGTCTTCGTCATTCGCTTCTTTTCTCAGTTCCAGCAAGCGTGCCTTCATCTCTTTGATAACCGGAGCATACTCGGCATCTTTATATGCGTTGTGATTTTCGTGCGGGTCTTTCTGCAAGTCATAGAACTCCCAAGCCGGAGCAGTCGGAGTATCGTCCGAACCGGTGGCATCTAGCTTATTGCCGTAAAGGAACATCAGCTTATAGCGTTCATTGCGGATGCCGATGTGTGCCGGACGAATGGTGTGGTGTGTCCAGTAACGGTAATACATATCTTTGCGCCAATTTTCGGGTGTGTTTCCGGCAAGGTTGTCCCGGAAACTTTGTCCTTGCGATTTGTTTGGAGTCTTTACGTGGGCATAGTCGGCAAGCATGGCTGCAAAGTCTGTGTTCAGAATATATCCTTGTTGCGTGTGCCGGCAGGTATCTCTTTGGGATAGCGGATGACAAACGGCATGCGGAGTGGTTCCTCATACATCATTCGTTTATCAAAGAATCCATGTTCTCCCAGGAAGTATCCTTGGTCTGATACATAAATGACGATGGTATTCTTTGCCAATCCTTTTTCGTTCCAGATAGCGGAGCAGTCGGCCGATATTGTCGTCGATGGTGCACCGCAGCGCAGATAATCTTTTATCATTTCTGATATATCTTCTTTCGGGCGGAGATACTGTCCATGCCTTCGGTGCTGAAGGGGAGTTCGGGATATTGGCACCACCAGGGGCCTTTGGATGCCTGTTCCCATCGCCATCCCATGTTCTCAAGCTGACGTCCGGTGAAGGTGCGTCCCGAAGCAATGGTATCGAACTCCATCATGGTGTCGGGTTCGGGAAAGGTTACGTCATCATATAGATGTTTCATGCGTTCGGGGAAATCCCACGGCTCATGGGTTGCCTTAAAGTGGCAGCAGAGCATGAACGGTTTATCGGTGTTGCGTTCTTCCATCCATTGGATACATTTGTCTGTCACCAAGTCGGTGGAGAAGCCTTTTTCTTCTGTGCCGTATCGTCCTCGGTATCATCTTTCCAGTTTTCGGCTGTTTTGAAAACCGGGTTAATGTATTCTCCCTGGTCGTGAAACACGCTGAAGGTGTCGAAGCCGGAGGGTTGTGTTTTGAGGTGCCATTTACCGAAAAGGGCTGTCTGATAGCCGCCTGCTGCATTTGTTTGGCAATATTGTCCTGGTTGCGGTCGAAGCTGTCTTCCAATGTTCTTACACCGTTGAGGTGGCTGTAGGCACCTGTCAGGATGGCGGCGCGACTGGGAGCAGAGATGGAATTGGTGCAAAAGCAGTTGTCCAGCACGCATCCTTCATCGGCAAGTCGTTTGATATTGTCGTTCTTTACATACGGAGCCAGTATACCTCCGTAAATGCCCCATGACTGTGAGGTGTGGTCATCCGATAGAATGAATAGGATATTGGGGCGTTCTTTGTCTTGTTCTTGCGCTTGGAGCTCTCCTGCCGACAGTGGTTGCAAAGCAATGCGCCGGTCAGTAATTGAAGTGTTTTTCTTTTCATCATGGTTTTGTGTGTTTTTATTTGAATGGTTATCCGGCTGTGATTAGTCGAACACCTTGAATTCATATCCTTGTTCCAGTAACCATTCAATGGCTCTCGGCAATGCATATTTCATGTTTTTTTCTGCTTTAAGCGAGTCGTGGAAGGTGATGATGGAGCCGTTGCGCACATAGTGCTTGACCTTGCGTAGCACTTGCCGCCCGTTCAGTCGTTTGCTGTAGTCGCGGGTGACGAGGTCCCACATTACTATCTGGTATTTGTGGCGGAGCACCATATATTGCATCCAGCGCATGTGTCCGTGTGGCGGTCGGAAGAGGTTGGTGTGAATCAGTTCGTTTGCCTTATCGGTGTTGGCCAGATAATTATCGCTCCGGTATTCGAATCCGCGAATATGGTTAAAAGTATGGTTGCCCAACCGATGTCCGCGGTCTACTATCATCTTGAATTCTTCGGGATGCTTGCGTACATTGTCGCCCACCAAAAAAAGGTGGCTTTGATATTGTATTTATCCAGCAAATCGAGCACCCATGGCGTGATTTCGGGAATAGGTCCGTCATCAAATGTAAGATAGACCGCTTTGACATGCTTATCCATGCGCCAGAAGGCGCGTGGATAGAGCATGCGGAGTATCAGTGGCGGTTGTTCTATTAACATAAGCGTGCGTGCTTTTTATTTTCTTTTTCCGCCTACGCGGTTGTTGAATACTTCATAAAGTTCTTCAAACTTCTTGACATAGTGTGCCGACATATCCGATTTCGGTTTCTGTTCGCTTTCGCTTTCCACACCGCTTGCAGTATTGCAACGTGCCAAAGTCTTGTTGAGTTCGTCCAGAATATAGAAATTGCGGACACACTCTTCATACGAATTGGCCAAGCGCTGGTCGTCAAGGCTCAGATACCAGCTGATATATTCCACTGCCTTGTTTGCCAGGTCGCTCAGGATGGCTTCTGCTTTTTCCGTCTCGCCCAAAGCCAGATAATCGTCTGCCATTTCTTTCGAGCTACTCATGATATAATCATGGGGCACGGTTGTGCTGGGAATTACTTTCAGACTATAGTCGAGAACTTCCAGTGCTTTGTCTTTCTTGCCTTCCTTTATCAGTTGGCTGGCAAGTTGGATAAACATACGGCGGTGTGTCAGGCACATGCGCATGACTGTCTCGTCAATATAGATATTCGGATTGTCAATGCCTCCGAACTTAAACTTGTTCATCAGGTTGTCATACATTTTTTCCGAATCGATGCGTGCGTTGAGTGCTGTGGTATTGAACGGAGTGATGCGGTAGGCAAGACCTTCCTGAATGAAGTTGTTGCCTAAGTTCAGGTGATTGTCGCTGCCCACGGTGATGGCCATGTACAACGGACGTTCCAGTTGGTGTTTGCCAGCATTTCGAGCATCATCAGTTCACTCTTGTAAAGCATACGCTTGCCTTTCAGTGAGATATTCATATACTCGGGTATCTCACCGTGCAATGAGTCGGGAATCATCATGCCCGAGCGTTTGATGGCTTCTTTGTCCAGCTTGATGACAATACTGTCTGTAGGAATCATCTGCAGACCTTCTTTCGGAGAGCGTACCCAGTATTTCAGGATATTCTTCAGTTCATAAGGATTCTCTCCGAACTCTCTCACAGCATCTTCGGGGTTTTGTTTATAGAAGTTCTTGATGCTTTCCATTACTTCGGGACGGATGGCAACGGCTTCGTTATGTCCCTGCACATATTCCAGGCGACTCCAGTCGATAGGTACGGCAGGTGAATCGTATGCCTGACGCTTCATCTGGTCAATATACCAGTCTGTCTGCAGGTAACTCAGGTTGCCTTCGGAAATATCCTTGAAATTCGCACCGAGGATGACCGGGAGACGGACAACGACACGCCGGACATCTACTGCGCGTTTGACCCGCCGGTACTCTCTGCGGACCGCCTTGCGCTGGAGCAGACCTTTTCACAGCTTTACCATGAGCAGAAACACATCGAGGATCTGGGCCTGGATATGGTCATTATGGGGCCTGAAATGATTGTTCCCCTCGAGCATCCGGCCCAGGTATATCCCGCAGGGACGCTCTATGTAGTCGTCGTCCACTGGACTACCGATGGGGAGTATGGTTCCTATGAAGCGATTTTTACGGAGCGCACCGATGCCCTACATCAATTTCACAATGACCTCGGGAAAAATTTCTGGTTGGAAGCATTCCACGCTGGAAAGAAAGCAGCCAATTCGTCGAAGAAGAGTCTGACAACAGCTATGAGTGCTATCTGGACGGCGAATACTGTGAGAACCATTTTTCGATTGCGCTGGAACAGCGGGCGCTGCCTCTTTCCCCTGCATTTGCCGCAGCACGTCAGAATTGTACCGCGCAGAAATGCCTGCGGGATGATTTCAGGGGAGCATATTGAGAACCGTGACGATTTCAAGAGCTCTCTGACACACAGAAAGAAGCACTGCTGCGTTCTCCCGATTTGCCGCAGCGGATCGCCAACCAACTGGAACACAGCTGCGCCTACGATGAGGCTTACTGGCAGGCGGTGTCCGATGTGGCACGCACTCTGCTGAAAGAGATTCGCCAGCAATCCGCAGAACATAGCTCCTGCTGACGCTGTGCACATAAACCATAATAGAATGGAGGTTTGACTACATGGACGAAAAAGAAAAGAAATTGCGTGAAGACCTGGAATTCCATCTGGATACGCTCCGGCGCAACTTGGAGGTCGTTTCGATGGAAGATCTGAAAGCGAAATACGCAAAGCCATTCAAAGAACTGAAAGATAACATCTGCAAGACCGCCACCGCATACACCCAGTACATTTCCCTCGGTGGTATCCGCGTCAAGAGCCGCTACGGCGACGAGGCCGTGAAATACATAAATGAGGCAATCAAAGATACTCCGTACCTGAAAAAGATCTCCGAGGCCGCCTTTGAGCGACAGGACATGGATGAGAATCGCGGCACTGGCAAGGCAGCTCCGTGAAGTAGTTTTGCAGAGCCTGCATGTGTTCAGCCTGCCGCTTTTCTGCCTGTATGTTCCTACGGAGTGTATGAATGACTACCACACTCCCCCGGAGATCTATAATGATGTCACTTCGCAGGTCTTGCGAAACGGGGAATGGCAGCTCGCAGAAATATCCGCCCCGGAGAACTGATTCCTGTGCAGATCATTTTCGAGGTGCCTGCGCCGTCTGAGGAAGCGGCATGAAGCGGTCGCAAAAATACTTGAGCAGCGAGGCTCACGGCTATTTGCAGGAGGCGGAGGCCTGCTCCCTGATCCTCAAAGACCTGGAGCGCATATCCGCCAAACTGCAGCGGCGAATCGATAAAGAGGCCGCCGCAAGGCAAGCTGACTTTGAAGCCGCCATGCAGTACCACAGCGAGGCGGAAATTCAGGATGCTTACGGCTGGGAGTTCATCACTGAGGCACAGTATCATGCCTATTTATATCTGTTCCGCCGTGGCAGAGAAGTGATAGAGGACCATCCTCCACCATCTCTGAAATGGCGCTCTCCATTGTGCGGAAGGTCATCCGTGATTTAGAGGCGGACAAACGGGAATGTGAGTTTTCCGCTCTCACACCGGAGCAACAGGTCGTGGAGCTGCAACGCGCAGAACAGGCCCGAAAGGAATGGAAGGCACATATTGCCCAGCTGCGGGAGAAACAGGGCCGTGTACTCAAATCCGAGGATTTGGAGCTTCACAGCCTTAGCTTTCCTGCGCCAGCCAAATGCTCTGCCAAATAGGCAGAGGGCATCATTACAAAGGGATCGACAAACCGTACCGCTATGGTCTGCCGGTCCCTTTCTTTATAAAGGAGTAGGATATGAAGAAAAAACCATCTCACCCAATGCTGAGGAAATACACCGTAACGATTGAAGAACAGGTCGTTCAGGAGTTTCCCGTGGAGGCTTATGACCTTTCCCATGCGCTGGAAACAGCCGAAGCTGCCTACAAGCAAGGGGAATTGGTGGTACAGCCCTCAGCACCTACTACCCGCCTGATCATGGCGCGACACAATAAGACCGGGAAAACGACCGGGTGGAGAGAATTTTAGCCATTACCACAAGGGAGAGATAAACATGAACTTATGGCATGACAAGTCCTATATTGCGCCTTCAGCCCGGAATGGGTCGAACGGGGCTACGCTATGTACGATGTTCATTCCGTGCGCTTTCAGTTCGTCTATACGGAAGAACAGAAGGAAGCCAACCGCCGTGCGCATACAGTGGCTGATGAGGCCAAGCCCTGGTCATGGCCGCTGAAGCACGAAATTCTGTCATGAATCCCCTCATGGACGCCATCGCCCAAAATTTCGTCTGTTATCAGTATGAGGATACCGAGCCGGCGCCTTTCCGGAGCTGTCAGTGGGATCTTTTCTTCTGGTGCAATGATTTCAGCAATACGCTTCACGGCTATGGCCTGTCCGGGCGGGATACTCCTACTTACATTGAGCTTCAACGAAAACCAGACCGTGGAAAAGCGTGCCGAGGTCTGCTGGCGGCTGCTGCAGTTTCTGGAACACCGCTACCGGAAAAACCGCAATCTGGATGTTGCCGTCCAGCACAGCATCTGGTACGACTATGAGAAGATTGAAAAGATGCTGACCGGATGAAATGTCTGCTGGCGGGCCGCAGCTGCACCTACGGCAGTAAGGATGGGAAATTCCTGTTTGATAATGGCATCTTCTGCTTCCGTCCCAAGTACGCCAAGCGGCAGCTCTATCGTGTTTCTGATTCCGAGGTTCTTGCCCTGTGCTGGAAACTCGGCCTGACAGACGATGCTTCTGACGGCGGCCCTCTCGCAGCGGGGAGATGCAGTGCATGAAGTACAGAGAAATCTATGCCGCATTGGCAAAGCGACGGATGGATGTTCCGGGATTCCGCTTTTCTGATTACAGCGGATGGCGGTCTCCCACGCAGTCCTACATGACACGCCAGCGCCGCTGTGGATCGTGGCGGAAGATCCCGCGTTGAGACGCCGCTTCTGGATCACACAGGATGGCAGAAATTTGAGCATCACTGTCGGCAAAATGGACCAGAACGGCGGCAACTGCGGCACGGTGAATCACATATCGTGCCGGAACCGCACAGAACTGGCCGCCGAACTGCGTCGTCTGTTTGAAAGCACAGTGGATGCGGCCTGATGATTGATCAAGGGCCGGTAAGCAACGCCCCAAAATCAGTTAGAGTTCAAAGAAACGGGGACGATTGAACG
>ENA-OQAS01000905-OQAS01000905.1-human-gut-metagenome-genome-assembly--contig:-NODE-905-length-14859-cov-2.326161_pt1 | contig 14859 bp, 20 predicted proteins | sample MGYA00242733_ERZ504523 | MGnify/ENA primary metagenome ERZ504523 (study PRJEB26092, sample SAMD00036239) | human gut metagenome | host: Homo sapiens | study: EMG produced TPA metagenomics assembly of... | reverse complement strand
TTCTTTTCTTCCATTATATTCACCTCCGTAAATTATTTATTGTCGGACAATTCCATCTGTCTACTGTCCTTATTTAAATTGTGCTTGCGCTTATATTCAAGCGGTGCAGCCCCGTAATAATTCTTAAATGCTTTTGCAAATCTTGATTGTGTCGCAAATCCTACTGCATCACTGATCTCTGATATTTTCATTGAATTTTTCAGAATCAATTCTGCTGCCTTTTTCATTCGGATCTCATTCAATAATTCGCTGTATCCTCTTCCATATACTCCCTGGAAATAATTCTTAAGACTTGTCTCACTGATTCCAAAATGTTTCGCAAGTGTCGCTGCAGAATATCGTTTGCTTAAATCTTCTGTCAGAATATCCATGGTCTTTCTCGCAATCTGAATCTGTGAACCTGAGTAGTACACCCTGTTTGTCTCCACTGCATCCCTTTTGCTGCAAAGAACCTGAAGCCACCGGCTGACATCCACCGCAAGAAGATTCATATCTGCATCTGCTTCAATGTCATCTTGAATCACTCTCACTGCCTGTTCAATTCTTGCATCTGCTTTTGAAATAAATGGTGTCTCTCTTCCCAGAAACCGTTCTTTTAATTCAACGCTCATTTTGGTATTCCTGCCATTTAATGACAGTTCTTTGTCAAGTTCTGGACATGGATACAAGATCAACTCCATTCCATGATACTGTGCTCTTGGATAGTAAAATTCATCCGCTTCTCTTGAAGCAGTCCCATAGTCGATTGAATATTCCCCGGTATCCACATAAGTACCGCCACCATTTTTCAAAAGAACCTCACACTTGCCAAGGAAACTGAAATTCACTGTCATGACCGCTTCCCCTTCGTAGGCCTGAATCTGGACTTCTGGGATTCTTCTTGATCTGATATCAATATACAAAAGCTCCAGATATGAGCTGATCCGATAACAGACGATCTTTCCTTTCTCTCCTGAAAAATCTGATGGCAGGATTACTTCTCGTTTCTCATTCATGAAAAACTCCTTCTCTCTTCCTTTCTTTTATAATTTACGGTTATATGTTAGTATACACTAACTTTTGATTCAAGAACAAAACAGCAAAATAGCTCCTTTTAGCATCTGGTTTGTTCTTGATTTTGTCTTTTTGGTAAAAAGAATCCTGTTTTATGGAATCTCCTGCAAACAAAAAAAGGAAAGGATCATCACAAAACATGATAATCCTCTCCAATTTGTTTAAAATTTCAAATTCTAAATCTCATTATTTTCTAATAATATCAGTTGCACTAAAGACTTTATCACCTTTGCCTGCTTTCACACCCTTAGCTTCTAACAGCTCGGATACTGTACAAACTTCATATCCTTTCTTCTTAAGGATCGGTAATACTTTCTCTACTGCTGCAACGGTTGGCTTATGAATATCATGCATTAACACGATATCTCCGTCTTTTGCATGTTTTAAGATTGTTTTAACAGTCGCATCTGTGTTCTTTGTCTTCCAGTCTAAGGTGTCAACACTCCAAAGGATCAGTGGTGTATCAATTCCTTTTTTAACATTCTCATTGATCGCTCCATATGGAGGTCTTACGCTGACTGGTTTACTTCCACATGCTTTGTAGATTGCATTCGCTGTCTTGTCTTCCTGTTCTCTTACCTGTGCAGCACTTAACTTTGGAAGGTATGTATGATTCCATGTGTGGCTTGATACTTCATTACCTGACTCTAAGACTTTCTTGACTGTCTCTGGATAATAATTTGCATTCTGTCCTAACATGAAAAATGTTGCTCTTGCATCGTTCTTCTCTAATGCTGCTAATACTCTTTCTGTATTTCCTTTTAATGGACCATCATCAAATGTAAATGCGATCAGTTTCTTTGTCTTATCGATCTTTCTTGGAACGTAGAGTGATTTCTTCAATTCTTTGTCTGTTCCTTTACCGAGCAGATCATCATTTGCCTTTACCATGTATTCTCCCATGGATTTGTTCACTGATGCATAACTTGTTCTTCCAAATCTTGTCGTTACAAAAAATATTCCTGCTGCAATCACCAGGATAATGATCAATAGTGCTGCAACTCTTCCTTTGTTGATGCGTCTTCTTTTTTCTTCGTCTTGCCATTGTACCCTTCTTCTTTCCTTATGATTTTAATAATTGAAATGTATCTACATCCACAAGTCCAAGGTCTGTCAGTCTTAATGATGGAATCACTGGAAGTGCCATAAATGATAATGTGATAAATGGATCAATATCTCTGGATATTCCTAGTTTCCATGCCTTCTGTAACAGCTCATCGATACCTTTCTGGATGTCTTTCGCCGGTTTCTGGCTTAAAAGCCCCGCAACCGTCAGCGGTAAAGTACCTAAAACTCTGCCTTCAGATACCAGTGCGTATCCTCCCTGAATCTCCTCTATCGTCTGTACAGCTTTGATGATATCTTCGTCATTATCTCCTGCCGCAATGATGTTATGTGAATCATGTGCTACAGATGTTGCAATCGCACCGTTGGTTATCCCATATCCCTTGATCGGTGCCGCAGCTGCATTGCCTGTTCCGCGGTGACGTTCAAATACACATAGTTTAGAATATTCACTATCTGGAGTAAATAACCCATCCTTTGATGGAACCTCTTCCTGTAAAAACTTCGTGACGATCTGCCTGGGATCATTCCGATCACAGGGATCTTTCCTTCTGCTTTTACCTGAATCTTATCTTTGGAGATATTCTTTAATACAACGGTGTGAAGCATGGATTCATTCACTGGTTTTGCTTCTTTTGTAAAGAATTCTGTGTTCACAATTCTTCCTTGTTTGTATACAGAATGTACTTCGACACTCTCCAAAGAATCAAGGATCACGATGTCCGCATCTTTTCCCTCTTCTAATACTCCGATATCATTTAAACCATATGTCTTTGCAGCATTATATGTTGCCATCTTTACCGCTGATATTGGATTCATTCCAAGCTGGATACTCTTCTTTATATTGTAACTAATATGTCCTTCATTTTCAATAGTATCAAGATGTTTATCATCGGTACAGAACATAAAATGTGCAATAAATTCTGGTTCTTTGACAAGTCCCGGAACTATATTTTCTACATTCCTTGCTGCACTTCCTTCACGAACTAAGATTTTCATGCCTGCAAGACATTTTTCTTTGGCTTCTTCAAAAGATGTACATTCATGATCTGTCATAACTCCTGCTTCCACATATGCCTTTAAGTCTTCTCCGCTAAGTCCCGGTGCATGTCCGTCAATGACCATTCCTTTACACAGCTCTAATTTCTTCATGATCTGCTCTTCTTTGCTTAGAACCGCTGGATAACACATCACTTCTCCAAGTCCTAAGACAAGCGGATGGTCCTTCCACTGCTTCATATCTTCCGCCGTAAAGTCTGCCCCATTTGTCTCAAATGGTGTCGCTGGAATGGATGAAGGCATCATGACATAGATTCCAAGTGGGGCATCGCCTGCTGCATCCAGAATGTATTCCATCGCTTCATTTCCTTTGACATTGACAAGTTCATGGGGATCTGCGATAACCGTCGTTGTACCATGCGGCATAACTGCTTTGGAAAATTCCATTGGTGTAGCCATACTGGATTCAATATGTACATGTGCATCAATGAATCCAGGTGTGATATATTTTCCTGTACAATCTATTACATTCTCCCTGAAAAATGACCAATTCCTGCGATTTTTCCATCTTTGACTGCAATATCTGCCTGAAGGATCTGTTCATTTTTCACATCAACGACATTTCCATTTTTAAAGATCACATCATACATCATTCTTCCTCCTTAAATTTTACGATTCCTACATAGTATTTCTTATCTGTATCAAATAGCATATTCCAGTCGATTTCTTCGCACTCTCCACAATTCGACCAGATCAATTTCTCTTCTTCCTCATCAAATCCTGTGATCGTCACCCAGTGCCAGTTATCTTCTCTTAATTCATGCGCCGGATGTCTTAAGATCAGAAATGCAACTGGATGGTCTTCCTTTAATGCTGGCAAGATAAAATCCAATGCCTGTTCTCTACTTTTGGGTAAAAATAGCTGTTCTGAACTTAATGTGATTCCATGATCTTTTGCATATCTTTTGAAATCTTTCGCAAATCTCCCAATCAGTGGATATCCCATAAATCCAGGTTTCATATAGCGATACATCGTCTGCATCAAATTTAAATATTGTTCATAGTCTGCTGCTTTCTGACTATCTTTTATCGGATATAAATCTTTAAAATCTTCCCGATTGAGTGCATAAATAGCTGCAATATTGCTGCCTGTCACACTTCCACATCCTGCCAGGCGCTGAAAATCTCCTGGAAACCATTCCTGATCGCCGCCATATCCTATGGTTTTACCGTCCTTTATGATCTGTGGACAGTGAAGTTCTTTCCTCATAGTCTGTCCTTTCTGTTATACTCTTAAATTCATTGAATTCTTTTATTTCTTTATGTTAAGATTGTTATCATTAGCAGATATGATCATTTACAATTTACAGAAAGGATGAGAACATCTATGAAAAATATCCTGATATCCTTATGTCTTGCACTATTTATCATCAGTGCATCCGTAACGATAACATTAAACTTCCGACCTTTATATTATCATGATATTTCCTCTTTGAAAATAGAAGAAACTTCCGGTTTTTCCAAAAAAGTGATTCGTGAAAATTATGATGCTTTGATTGATTATAATCAGTTCTTTTATTCTGGCAAATTAAAACTGACCTTGCCTATGTCAAGAGAGGGAAAGATTCATTTTGAAGAAGTAAAACGAATCTTTGTTGGTATCGAATATCTTTGCGTGATCACACTGATCTTATCTTGTTTCCTCATAAAAAGAAAAATAAGGTCACGAAATATTGATTTTTTGAGATCAGCTTCTATTATAACTGTTTTATTACCCGTAATTGTTGGTATTTTATGTGCGTTCAACTGGGATGCCGCTTTTACTTTGTTTCATGAGATCATGTTTCGAAATGATTATTGGATTTTTGATGAAGCTACTGACCCTGTGATCATGATCCTTCCAGATGCATTTTTCCTTCACTGCGCCGTTATGATCATCTTACTAATCTTAATTGGCAGCTTATTTTGTATGGGATTTCGTTCTTTTTTTTCGACACAGGTTTATGCTATAATGAATAGATATTAATTATTTATTTCAAATGTTACATTTTTATTAAGCTAGGAGTTTAGCAATGAGACTTTCAAAAATAAAACAAAGGAAATCCGATATGTAGTCTGGAAATCCCGATTAAAACGATTTCTTCCACATATCTTAACACTTTGCCTTGCTGTTATTGTTGCTGGCGGAGCTTTTAGTGCTTATTCGGTATATCATAAAAAGCATCAAAAGCAACTGGCAAAACAATCTGAGGTCCAGCGTGAAAAAGATGTTAACACTGCTCGTAAAAAGGCACAAAAAGAAAAAACAACACTGAAACCTTGGTATACTTACCACAGCATTGCCCATGCAATGGGCGGGCTTGATGGCAAAGATTATTTGAATTCCATCGATGGCTTTTACCCTGCTTATCAGAAGGGTTATCGTGTCTTTGAAATGGACATCCTTCTTACTAAGGACAACGTTGCGATTGGGAAGCACCAATGGGGTCGGAAACTTTCTGATCCAACCAGTAAAAAAGGCGACCCAGTCAGTTACCGTAAATTCAAAAATACTAAGATCTATGGGAAATATACACCAACTTCTTTCCTTGATGTATTGAATCTCATGGAAAAATATCCTGATTTCTATCTGATGACAGACTCAAAAAGCACAGAGCCTGCAGATGCAAAAAAGGAATTTAATGTTCTTGTACAGACAGCTAAAAAAGTCGGTAAAGAAGACCTCTTAGACCGTGTGATCGTTCAGGTCTACAATCAGAGAATGTACTGGGCTGTAAAAAGCATGCATCCATTCAAGCATTTTGTATACACCACTTACAAACAGCCAGATGCAGCATTTTATAAAGTCGTAAAGTTCTGTAAACAAAATGGTATTGAAGCGATCACTTCTCCTAAGAATGATATCAATGATTATCGTATGGAACAGCTTGCAAAACAAGGAATTTATTCATATACACATTCCGTGAATAATGCTTATTTTGCGAAAGAGTTTATGAAACTTGGGGTTTATGGAGTATATTCTGATTTCCTTAGTCCGGCACAGGTGAATAATAGTTATATTAGGGCGAATTGTCCGAAGTTTGCTTCACGGTATGTGAAGACTATTATGCCGGGCATCAATCAGTAAAAAAGAGAGTTTTGAGATATTTCCCAAAACTCTCTTTTTCGTTACGCCTTTGCTATGCTCTGACATATTTTCATTTTATGCATTACATATTTTCTAACTTCTTCTCTACCTTTTGCATTATATTTCTTTGGATCAATCGTATCTGGATTTTCCTTTAAAACCTGATTAATTCCTTTTGTAAATGCAATTCTTAAGTCCGTTGCATAATTAACTTTACAAATTCCCCGTTTTATACATTCTGCCACATCTTCATCCGGAACCCCTGATGTTCCATGCAACACCAATGGAATGGATACTGCTTTTCTTATTTCACTTAATCGAGAAAAATCAAGTTTGGGAACTCCTTTATAAACTCCATGTGCCGTTCCGATTGCTACTGCAAGAGAATCAATTCCTGTTCGCTCTACAAACTCTGCCGCTTCCTGTGGATTTGTATATGGATCTCCCTCTCCACCATCTAAATCATCTTCTTTACCACCGACTTTTCCAAGTTCTGCTTCAATTGGAACTTCTCCCGGATGACATGCTTTGACAACGGCACTTGTAAGTGCAATATTATCTTCAAATCCTTCATGTGATCCATCGATCATAATAGAAGTATATCCCGTTCTATACGCCTGCATTGCAAGTTCAAAACTATTTCCGTGATCTAAATGAATCACTACTGGAACACTTGATTCCTGTGCTGCAACTTTCACATTCTCATAAAAATAGTTTAAATTCGCGTATTTTACTGTCGATGGTGTTGTCTGCATAATCACTGGTGATCTTAATTCTTCTGCTGCCGCAACTACTGCCTGTACCATTTCCATATTTTCAACATTAAATGCACCAACTGCATAGCCACCCTTCTGTGCATCTAATAATAATTGTTTTGTCGTAACTAATGCCATTTATCTCACCTTTCTAACCTGAATATTTTTCTTATATTCTTCAACTTTTTCTAATGTACCAATTGCATTACTTTCTGCTACATTTGCTCCTGTTGCCGCTGAATTTTTTAATGCTTCCACTATCTTTGTCTGATCATCCAGCCAGACACTTAGAAACGCTGCTAATGCTGAATCTCCTGCACATGCCGAACTTAATAATTTTACCGGCTGTGCACTTGCATAATAAACATTTTTTCCATTGTAGAAGTAGGATCCTTTGTCACCCAATGTCAAAAGAATGTTTTGTGCGCCTTCTTTGTGAAGAAAATCTAATGCATTGATCATATCTTTTTCTGTTTTCAGATCAATTCCAAAAATATCCTTTAACTCTTCATCGTTTGGCTTGATTAATAATGGTTTATACTTTAATAATTCTGCAAGTTTTGGTGAACTGATGTCTAAAATAACATCAACATTCTTCTGCTGACAAACTTCAAGTATCTGATCATAGTAAGCTGTATTAATTCCCTTTGCAAGGCTTCCACTAATACTCAAATAATCCATATCTCTTGCTTCTTTGATCATCTTTAACAATTGAAACTGATTTTCTTCTGTTACAAATGATCCTTCATTTACAAACTTATATTCTTTTTCCCCATCATTTAAAAAAATATTAATTCTTGTTGTATCATCTACCCATACTGGATCAACTTTAAATCCTTTTTTTCTGGATTCATTCACAACATATTCTCCAGAAAATCCCCCGAAAAATCCAAAAATCACAGACTCAACACCAAAATGTCCTAGTACAAAACTAACATTAAGTCCCTTTCCGTTTGGTGTATACACTACACCAAATGTACGATTTACTCTTGAAGGCTCCAATCCATTTGTACATACATTCATATCAATCGCAGGGTTTGTTGTCAATGTATAAATCATTTTTCACCTCACTGTTGCTTTTACTTTCCTAAATCCTAGAATTTTACTACTACTCTGAATTTATCACCTTGTATTGCAGATTCAAATGCTTCTTTAATCTGTTCAGATTCGTAAACTGCACTTACAAATGGTTTCAGATCAATCACTCCTTCTGATACCATTCTTGCTGCTCTTACAAAATCTCTGTCATTGGAATTCGCTGTTCCAAGAATCTTGATAGATTTTCCATGCACCCAGTTTGGATCAAATGGAACTGGTTCTGCTGGGTGAATAGAACTGTATAATACAATTTTTCCTGCATTACATACACATTTAAATGTATCCCCTACTACAGATGGTAATGGTGTTGTATCGAAAATAACCTGTGCTTTTAATCCATTCGTAATTTCTAAAATTCTCTGTTCAAGATTCTCTTTTGCTGGATTGATCGTATACTTAGCTCCAAGTTGTTTTGCAACTTCTAAACGTTCTTCATTAACATCTGATACGATAACACTTGCTCCCTGCTTACTGGCGATCATTGTATGTAAAAGTCCCATGATTCCACATCCGATCACAAGCACTGTATCTCCCATCTGAATTTCTGCTGTTTCAATACTATGTACTACGCAAGAAACAGGTTCAATGATAGATGCTTCTTCCGGAGTTACATTTTCATATTTAAACATACAATCTGGTGATACCAACATATACTCACTTAATCCACCCATTCCTTTATGAGGCATTCCTTCCAGATGTGCACTATGGTTAAAGTGATCACAGCTCTGGGAGTTTCCTGTTTTACAATAAAAACATTTCTACACTGCAAGTTGCCCCTACAACAACTTTATCTCCAACTGCCCATTCTGTACGATTTACCTTCGTCTCCAAGTTCTACAATATGCGCTGCAATCTCATGTCCTCCAATAAATGGAAATTCTACTTTATTTACTCCCGTATAAACTCTCTGTTCCCATGTACAGATTGCTGTCGCATCAATTTTTACTAATGCTTTATTTCCTTTTGGAACAGGTCTTTCACATTCCTGAAGTTCAATTTCTTTGATTCCTGTAAATACCGCCGTTTTCATTGTTTCAGCCATTATTCTTCTCCCTTTCCTTTATTTTTTATCCTAAAATTCCTGTAATACCACAAATCAAACCAATTACAACAAGCACTAACATAACTGTTGTTGATTTCATCTGTTTATTCTTTAATAAATATAATGTCAATAATGTAATTCCAAGTGGAACCCCACCTTTTAATAATTTATCTAAAATATCTGTCTGAAGCATTAATTTTGATGCACCAATCTGAATCTTCATTTTTGAAGTTGCACTAACATAATTTGCCGTCAGAGACCCTAACACTGTTGCGCCCATAATGGACGCTGCCTGAATCAGCTGTTTCATCTTTCCCCCACTTAATATTGCCTCTACTCCAGCCTTACCTGTTGTATATCCTTTCATATACATAAAATAAGCAATTGGATACATGACTGCTGCCATGATCAATGCAAATACTAATGCACCAATAACATTTCCACCCGATGCAATACTAATACCAACTGCCAGTGCGATCGGCTGTAATGTTCCTTGCCATAAAGTATCTCCAATTCCAGCCATTGGTCCCATCAAACCTGTTTTAATATTGTTGATCGCATCATCATCAATATCTGCTCCATTTGCCCGCTCTTCTTCCATTGCAAGAACCATTCCATTGATAATTCCTCCAAAATGAGGCTCCGTGTTGTAAAATGACATATGTCTTTGCATAAATTTCTTCTGCTCTTCTTTATTCCCAGGATATAATTTTTCTGGAATATGAGACATTGACTGTAATATACCACTTGCCTGTAAGCGTTCATAGTTATAGTTTGAATGTGAGAAAATGTCCATTTTAAGAAAGCTTTCCATACATCTTTTTTGCTTAATTTAATTTTATTTTCTTCCATCATCTATCTCCTTTAAATGAAATCCTCATCTGCATCATCATATGATTCCACAACCGCTGCTTTTTCTTCTGTTCTTGCAATTAAATCTGTATAATATATGCTACAATTCCTGCAATAATAGCGATTGGCATTGTTGCCAAATTCAAATAAACTGCAATAATAAATCCTAGAATATACCACATCAAAATACCTGGTTTGCTAATTGCTCGAAGATTCATTGCGATACCGATTGCTGGTAAGATTCCACCAATAACTTCCAATGTTCTTAATGGTGTACCATCTAAAAGTGTAATAATTTTTGTTACAACACCTGATCCAAAATAACAACCCAATGCCACTGGAATTGCACCAAGTAAAAGTGCTACGATCTGTGGTGGAACAATATGAAGGAATTCTGCTTTTTCATATTTCCTTCATCGGCCGCCTTATCAATCATATGTACAAAAAATACGTCAATTGTCATATGGAGTACCCATATAATCGTTCCTAAAAGGCCAATTGGAACTGCCATCGCGATTGCTGCTTCCGGTTTTACACCTGCTGCCATTGCAAGTGCCGTACCTAATGTTCCTGCAAGTCCTGGATCTGTAGGAGGTGCTCCACCAGCTGAAATATATGCAATAAATGGTAACTGAATTGCTGCTCCAATGATCGCTCCCTGCACTGGATCACCAAGAATGCACCCAACAAGTACACCTGATACTAACGGTTTTTGTAAATCGTACTTCCAAGAAGTGTTGTCCATGGAGTACCATTGATTCCAAGATAATATAGCAGACCAATCAAAATTGCCTGAATCACTGAAATTGTCATTTTTCTCTCCTTCTCTTATAATAATTTTGAAACATCAACTGCTGCATCTTCCGCAATGATCTGAATTTCTACTTTTGTTCCTGCATCAATCATTGTTTTTAACATTTCTTTTTCTTCTTCAGATGCTGAAATATTTTTATAAAATTTTTCTCTATTCTTTGCTGCACCCATTCCACCAATATTTACCTTGTCAAACTTCACTCCTAATTTCATCATCTTACAGATTGTTGCTGGATATTTTACAAGTATGATCACTCTATCGGATTCGGGAAATCCTTTTATCAGACGATTTGCCGCTTTTTCTGCTGTAAAAACCCCCAATCCAACATTTTTGGGAACTGCATTTTTTAATACTGTCTTTAAAAATGGATTCTGTGCTGAACGATCATCAACAACCATAATCTTTGTAGCGCTTGTATAGTTTAACCATGATGTCATAACCTGTCCATGAATTAAACGGTCGTCAATTCTCGTTAATACGATACTGTTACTCATTCTGCTTCCTCCTCATATATTTAAAAATCATCATCGTCATCTTGTGTCATTGATTGTGTCAGTTCTTGATATTTTTCATGAACCAGCACTTGATTTTGCACTCCTGCCTGTTTACACCTGTCACAAAGTTCTTCAACTGTACTACCTTCTCTTGTTAAAAACGCTTCAACAAGCATTGGCATATTCAGTCCTGCAATTGCTTTCACTTCTGGTTTTTGACTGATCAATTTCATAACTGCATTAGAAGGACTTCCTCCAAATATATCTACAAAAACAAGTACGCCATCTCCGTCATCAAGTTCTTCATATGCTGTCTGTACCTTGTCTGAGAACTCATCAATTCCATCGCCATGAAATAATCCGATTGTTTTTACCCCTTCCTGTTTTCCTGCGATCAGTTCCACCGCATTTAGAATTCCTTCTGCAAACCCTCCATGCGTTGCAATTAAAACACCTACCATTTTTTCTCCTTTCTTTAAGTTACCTTTCATTGATGATTTCATTGTAACAGCATAATTTTGAAAATATTTTCCGCTTGTTTTTTCAAAATTTTCATTAATTCCCCTTTTTCTTAGCAAAACTGCCACTTTCTCATCTTGAAAATCTGTTTTTTTCATTTTCAAAGTTGCTTTTTCGTCTCTAAAAAAACAAAAAATCCATGAAACACTGTCTATGTATACAATGTTCCATGGATTCTTTATTATTTTTACTATTTTATAACGTTAAGTAATCAATCAAGGTCCGTGCAATAATATGTAAAGGCAATCTAGACATTACGTTAAATTCTTCAATCATACTATTATTTTTTTTACGTCCCCCAAGGATTGACAAATCAGAATACTTTTCTAATGACGTTCCCTGAATACAACAGCAAGTAATAACTGTTGCTCCCACTTCTTTTGCAAATTTTGCTGACATTTCCAATTCTGGAGTACTGTTTTTTAAAGTAAAAATCATCACGATATCATTTTCTTTAAATAATTTCTTTGAATTTCGCATAATCTGTGAATCTGATAACACAAATGCGTTATAACCTAATAACTGCAATTGAAACTCAAAATCCCTTGCGATCAATGCCGTTGTACCTCTTGCTAATATATAGATTTTCTCCGAAAACCGGATATAACGTATCACTCTTAAAATCATATCAACATCTAAAGCTTCAATTGTCTTTTTACATTCCGTAATACTTTTTTCAAAAATCTCATTTACAATTTTCCCTTCTACGATATAATTCATCTGACTGGAGATTTTATATTTCATTTCTGCAATTCCAGAAAATCCGCACTTTCGTATTGCTCGTGATACAGTTGCTGGCGATGTGAAACTTGCATCTGCAATTTCATTGATTGACATATCTGGTATTTTTCTTCATTTTCATTAATCCAATCAATTACGTTTAATTCTGCTGAAGTCAGTGATTGTTTTTCTCTTTCTTTTATCTCTGTTAGCATATTATTCCTCTATTTATTATAGCTTTACTAATTTATTGTTTCTTTACTTCCTGTATCCTGTAGAAGGGTCCACCACATTCATCAATTCTTCTCCTTCCACATACCTCTGCAGATTCCCCGCAGCAATATCAACGATTCAATACAAGGTCGCCGGATGATGAAAATCTCCTGTTTGTTTTATACTATTGTAACGCAAGAAATGTGTAAAAACCATAGAAATTAATTTCTATGAATTTTCAATCACATACTCATCAAATAATGGTAATGTAAGTATACATATCCTCTCATTTCACCTGATAAAATTCCTTTTTTTATCAAACGTTTTCGATATGGATTAAATTCATTCGTCTCCATTCCTAAACGTTCCCGGATATCTTTGATCTTCCCACCATCAACCTCTGCAATTCCTCTTGCTACTATCCTATCTTTCTGTGATAATTCTGACCAGATCTTATCATAAACAAATTCACTCAAATACTGTTCATATTCATCAATGACTGCTTCGTAATCACCATCATGATTCCATGTTAAATATCCAAGAACCTGAAATGCAAATGGATAACCTTTTGTAAGTTCTGCCATCTTCGCAGCATGTTCTGATTCAATTTTAAAAATTGTTTTATATTTATTCATGATTGCCCGATTATTTAACGGTTTTAATTGTATCTTTGGTGCTCTATATAAGAATGTAAGATTCTTTTCATTCTGTAACTCATCGATGTTCTCATATAAACCCGTTGCTAATAAAAATACTGGTAGATCCTGCCTTACAAAAATCTGAAAAGATCCAGCAAAAACCTGCATAAATTCATTATTCGTAACTTCATCAATTGTGATCAAGAGCCTCTTCCCATTCTTTTTCATCTTTTCCAGAATTGCTATGATCGCTGTCTCTTCATCTGTAATTGGTGACATTCCTTCAATTGCTACTCCAAAACCAAAAAATGACAGATCAATTTTGGCAGATTTAATGATTCCAGCACATACCTTGTTGCTATTTAACTTTGATAAAAGTCCTTTCAATAAATCTGTTGCTGGATTCAATTCTATTACGATCCATTGATCATTTTCTCTCAATTTCTGTGAAATCTCAGTCATCATTACAGTCTTTCCTGATCCACGCACTCCTGTAATAATAAACATCTGCTGATTGATCTGTTCTGCTGTAAATGTATCAATGATCTCTTTCGTCTGTACTGGACGTTCCACTGGTTCTAACGGACTTTTTCCAAATGTAAGTGTAAAAGGATTTTGCATTTCTTATCACCTCTTATCTCTTTTACTGTTCTTTACTGTTTTTATACTATTTTACTGTTCTTTACTGTTTGTGTCAACATCCCAACTCTTGCAGCATTATGATCAAAATTTAAGCCTCATCTGATTCCACTTCACTCCTCCATGCTCAGACTCAGATACTCCCTCATTCTCAAATCCAAATTTCGCATAATAATGCACCAAATGATCCTTACAAGTAAGCACTAATCCTTTTCTTTCCTGCTTTCTTGCATCTTCGATCGCACATTTGATCAACTCTCCTGCATACCCATGTTTTCTGTATGCAGGTATCGTATTCACCCCAAAGATCATCTGCCACGCTCCACTTTCATTGTGCAACTGAGCTTTTGCATACATCTCATCTGTCAGATCTTCTTCATCCGTTACAAATCCATCTACAAACGCAATTAATTTATCTCCATCAAACATCAGCCAGAATGATCAGCATAGTATTTTAATCGTTCTGCTAATTCTTCTCTTGTTGCTGCTTCTGCTGGTGGAAAGCATTCTGCCTCTACAGATGTTACTGCTTCTAGATCTTTGATTGTTGCGGTTCTTATATTCATATTTTCCCCTTTTTGTTCTTTGTAGTTTATTATATGTATTTATTTTAACACGGTGTTATTGTATGATGTAAGTATAAATAAGTGGGGAAAACATTTTGGAACAGGAGGAAAGTAAAAGTATGAAAAAGATATTTATAGGCGTGATGATCGTAATTTCGTTTGTATTTGTGGTGAAAATCAGTTGTGTTCAAACACAATATTATGGGAGATGAAACATCACAAGAAGAAAAATTGCGAACAATTAAGCTGGACATTGAAAAACGGA
>ENA-OQAS01000904-OQAS01000904.1-human-gut-metagenome-genome-assembly--contig:-NODE-904-length-14868-cov-1.978563_pt1 | contig 14868 bp, 20 predicted proteins | sample MGYA00242733_ERZ504523 | MGnify/ENA primary metagenome ERZ504523 (study PRJEB26092, sample SAMD00036239) | human gut metagenome | host: Homo sapiens | study: EMG produced TPA metagenomics assembly of... | reverse complement strand
GATATGGAAGTTACAGACGAAGTATTCGAGTCTGCACAGTCCAAAGTATTCGATGAGGCAGAGAACAGAATGCATACGATCAAGGCGGTAATGGTTGCAACACTTGGTGAGTTCTAAGAGCATGTAATCTATTTGATGAACTTGAGAAATCAGCAGAAGTTTGGTATGATAAATGAGTTGAAGATCAGACCGGCTTCTGTGGAAAATAAGAATGAGCAGAAGGTGTCTGTTATTCCAGAGATGGGACAGACACCTTTCTTTTGTATAAAGGTCTGATGAGAGGTGGAATTAGAATGAAAGCTGAAATATTAAAATTATTGAGGGAAGCGGACGGATATGTGTCAGGCCAGCAGCTTTGTGAAAAGTTCGGGGTGTCAAGAACTGCAGTCTGGAAGGTGATCCGTCAGCTGCAGGAAGAAGGATATCAGGTTGAAGCTGTGCGGAATAAAGGTTATCATATTGTAGATAGTCCGGATGTGATGACGAAAGAAGAGCTCGATAGCCTGATGGATACGCAGTGGGCCGGAAGAAACATCGTTTATTACGATTCGGTAGATTCTACAAATCTGAGGATCAAGCAGATGGGAGATGAAGGTGCACCGGAAGGTACACTTGCGTAGCAGATAAGCAGACAGCCGGAAGAGGGAGAAGGGGCCGTTCCTGGGATTCACCGTCAGGTTCAAGCATTTACATGTCCTTGTTGCTTCGTCCGGAGATTGAACCGGATCAGGCGCCGATGCTGACGCTTGTGATGGCATTAAGTGTAGCAGAGGGAATCATGGATTGCGGAGATTCCTGTGGAAACCCGGATGTAAAGATCAAGTGGCCAAATGATATTATCATTAATGGAAAGAAGCTCGTCGGAATCCTGACAGAGATGAGCACTCAGATCGATTACATTAATCATGTAACGATTGGTGTAGGGATCAATGTGAACCTGACAGAGTTCCCTGAGGAAATCCGTGAGACAGCGACATCACTCAGACTGGAATGTGGACATGTGGTAAAGAGAGCACCGTTGATTGCGGCGGTGATGAAACGCTTTGAACAGAATTACACGGTTTTCCTTGAACACGGAGATCTGTCCGGTCTGAAAGAACGTTACAGTGAATTGCTGGTAAATAAAGATCGTGAGGTCCGGATTCTTGGCGCGAAAGAACAGTACAATGCTTACGCACTTGGAATCAATCAGACAGGGGAATTGATTGTTCGGAAAGAAGATGGAATCGAAGAGGCGGTGTATGCCGGAGAAGTTTCGGTGCGCGGCGTATATGGATATGTATAACCAGGTGGATAAGACCTACGGAATGTGAATAAGTCATCGGGATTATGCAGTGAATGTGGAAAATATGGAAAGGTAAGTACTGTTTACAGAAACTGTGGGCAGTGATATAAGGTGTAAAAATTATGGATGAAGAAATGGTATTGTGTGCGGCCAGCTCCTATGAGCAGAAATATTATCTGAACCCGGAATTTGAATCTCTTCCGGAAGCAGTGAAACAGGAACTGCAGATCATGTGTGTGTTGTATACAGCGGATGTTGGAGGAGTTCTCCTGCTGGTGTTTGATGAGAATGGAACCTTGAGTTGAAAGTAGAGCACAACGAGGGTGATTTCTCATTCGATGAGATCGGAAGTGTACTGAAGATCAAAGAGTTGCAGAACACAAAGGAAGAGCTTTTCAAGTCTCTTGAAATGTTTTACAAAGTATTCTATCTCGGAGAAGAGATGGAAGAAGAGACAGAGGAATAAATAGTTAGATAAATAGAGTATGGTTTATCTGTCGGATTTTTAAATTAGAACAAAGCCCATGGCGGAATCTGAAAGATAAGTTTGTTGAACTTATCAGAATTCCTGCTATGGGCTTTTGTTTCCGTTTAACGATATGTCACTTTTTATCCGAGCAATAACTTCAGAACGTCTCTTACCTTTTTCACCGGAGTGATTTTCAGCTTATCCTTTACTTCCGTAGCTACATCTTCGAGATCATCTGCGTTGTCAAAAGGAATCAGTATTTTTGTAATACCGGCCCTCTGGGCAGCCATCAGTTTCTCAGGAAGCCCACCGATTGGAAGTACACCTCCGCGGAGGGAAACTTCACCGGTCATGGCATAATCCGGGCTGACAGTCTTTCCGGTAACAAGGGAAGCAAGTGCTGTGGTTAATGTAATGCCGGCAGATGGACCGTCTTTTGGAACAGCTCCTTCCGGCACATGAATGTGCAGATCATGATCCTGAAAAACCTTGCTTTCTTTAGGATAAAGAGATTTCACAAGTGTCAGTGCAATCTGTACAGATTCTTTCATGACATCTCCAAGCTGTCCGGTGATGATCACCTTTCCTTCCCCTTCTGTCAGCTTTGTCTCTATAAATAGAATCTCACCGCCGGCCTGTGTCCATGCAAGTCCGGTGACAACACCAGGCTGCGCGGAAGTTAATTTCTGGTCATGATGCAGTTTCTTACGGCCAAGATAGTCTTTCAGATTCGATTTATTTACTGTCAGAGTCTGCCCCTCTTCTTTCACAAGACGCACAGCAGCAGAACGACAAAGCATATCGATTTGTTTCTTAAGTCCACGGACTCCGGATTCCATCGTATAATCTTCAATGACCTTGCGCAGTGCACCATCCGTTATCTTCAACATTTTCTTTTGGATTCCCATAGCGTCCATTGCCTTTGGAAGTAAGTGCTTTCTGGCAATATGGAATTTTTCCACAGCCGTATATCCTGGAAAATCGATCACTTCCATACGGTTTAGAAGCGGTTCGGGAATCGTATCTGTAGAATTCGCTGTGCAGACGAACAGAACATTGGATAAGTCATATGGAACATTCATATAATGATCTGTAAATGTACTGTTCTGCTCCGGGTCAAGCACCTCAAGCAATGCACTTGCCGGATCTCCGCCATAATCTTTCGCAAGCTTATCCACTTCATCAAGAACTACAACAGGATTGGAAGCGCCACTGCGTTTAATCCCTTCCATGATGCGTCCCGGCATAGCGCCGATATAAGTTCTTCTGTGACCGCGGATCTCAGCTTCATCTCGGATACCGCCGAGACTGATGCGGACATATTCGCGGTTTACGCCCGGGCAATACTCTGTCCGATACTTGTCTTACCGGTACCAGGCGCACCGACAAAAAGGAGGATGGAACCATACTGTTTCCGGTTCAGTGCCATAACAGCAATCTGCTGGATGATACGTTCTTTGACTTTCTTGAGTCCATAATGATCTTCATCAAGAATCTTTTCTGCCCGGTTTAAATCAATCGGTGTAAATTCCGGATGCTTCCAGGAAAGGCTGGTGACAAAATCAAGATAGTCATAGAGAAGTCCATATTCATGGCTGTCTTTCCCTTCCTGCTTCATACGATTCAGAACTTTGTCCGCTTCCTTGCGGGCATCTTCATTCATGCCGGATTCCCGGATCTTTTTTTCAAAGGCACGGACATCGGAAATGTTTTCCGGGTGCATCTCATCTAATTCTTTCTGAAGGTAATCAATCTGCTTCTTAATTGCAGCCTCTCGGTACAGCTGCTCCTGGTCACCTTTCTGTGCCTCCTGTGCTTCAGAAGAAACTTAGCGACTTCCATGAATTCCTTGATCGCATTCTCAATCAATTCACAGCGTTCACGGCGGGAATCTGTCTCAACAATTGCATATTTTTCTTCGGAAGTAATGTTCAGATAATCTGAAAGAGCAGAACCGAGGTCATAGATATTCTTTCTCTGGATAATGTAGCTTCTTGCCCAGATCCCCCACTGATAATTCTGAACAAATTTCAGAAGCGCGTTCCGCAGGTTTGTGAAGTCTGCTTCTCTTCTTCTAAGGGAAGATCATCTACTTCCGGGCGAATGGAAGCTGTAGCTGTAATCTGTCCGTTCTCATCCAGCTCAATATCGTCAAGACTGACACGTTCTAATGTACGAATCTGGATGCTGTCATCATCACCGATGGATTCGACTCTCGCAGACATACCGACCGGGTAAATATCATCTATAGTAACAGTAGTCTCATCCACTTCATTTTTCAAAAATGGAAACAGAATATCTGTACCGACTTCAATCTGGTCTGCAGCAGCCCCCGGAAAGAAATCACGTTTAAAAAATAAGTGATATCAGGGAGCAATAATATATTAAAAACAGGACGAATAATCATAAAAACACTCCTTTCGTCTCATGATTTATCATATCACCGTCAGCGATACAAAATGGTGGGATATGTTGTGTAATGCAGGTGCCGCGAAACAGAAAACTGCTTACAGCTGTGCCATCAGAAAGTTTAGCGATCCCGCAGGATTCTCAGTTCCTTTTTCCAAAAGAGAGACAAGAGCAGAGATTGTCTGTTCAATCTCATCTGCTGTTGAAGGTACTAAGGTGTTATCCATCTTAACAGTCAGTACAATCAGTACGATTTCAGCAAGAGAAACAGGGTCAGCACAGCGGATTAAATCCTGTGCAATCCCTTGTTCAATAATGGAAGCAAGAACCGGCTTGAGTGAAACGATGAGATGATTCATGTACTTTTGATGAAGAAAAGCCCGCTCCGGTGCAGCCTTTGTAGTTGATGGCTGGGTCTTTAAAAAGCCGCAGAGGAATTTCGGCAAGCCTGAAAGATCAGAGCCATGCGTGTGAAAGGTGAAATCTCTCTTTGCTCTGCAAGATGTCTTGCTGTTGTTATTGGAGCTTCATAATTGCGTTCTACCAGTGCTTCAAGAATTGCATCTTTGGAAGAAAAATAATAATAAATACTTCCTTTTCCAATTTCAGCAGTCTGAGCAATCTCACTGACAGAGATATTAGAAAGTTCTTTGGTTTCCAGAAGCTTTTGAAGAGCATCTAGAATCTTATCGTATTTTAATTGTTTTGGCATAGAAGTCCGCCTCGTATATTCGTAAGTATATTTGGCCAGTTCCAGATTACGGGAATTGACCGATATCCTTTTAAGTATAGCACAATAAAGTCGGAAGAACCAATAAAATAGAAATAAAAAAGAGGACAAAAAAGGACACTTTGAAACAAAAGATTGTCTGAAATAGATAATTGACCGTGAGTCGAAAGTGATAGATTAAAACATAGCAATCGACCACCGGTCGAAAAATGAAGGACTGAAAAGGAAAGGGAGAGAAAAAATGACATACGCAGACATGTTTTCAAAAGTAAAAGGAATGATGATGGAAGCAGACGTAAGTACTGTGAATGAACATCTTGCATATCAGTTCAATGTAACAGGAGAAGCAGAGGGAATCTTTTATGCAGAGGTAAAAGAGGGAAAGCTGTATGTGGAACCATACGAGTATTATGACAGAGATGCGATTTTTACTTGTTCGGCAGAGACATTATTTAAGATCAACGAGGGAAAGCTGGATCCGGTTCTGGCAGTAACACTGGGAAAATTGAAAGTAGAAGGTAACATTGACAAAGCTTTGTATCTGAAAAAACTGATTGATAGCAGAAAAGCAGAACAGAATGCAATAAAGAAAACACAGAAACAGAAATAACTGTAAAAAGGAAGCAAAGGTGAAAAAGATGATGCATTACGGAAAACTTCTTGCACTTGCAGGTCTGGTGGGAATCGTATCAGCAGAGGCAGGTGGAAGTGCATACTTTTACAGAAGAACAATGATGCGTTATAACGCAAAGACAGAACGCACGATGAAGATGTCCGGGGTAGACTGGGATCAGTATTTCTCAAAGATGAAGGAATGCAGGGAGTGGATGATGGAGCAGCCTCATGAAGATGTCTGGATCCGGTCGGAAGACAGTTTGAAGCTTCATGGAACGTATTTCCAGGGAGCAGGAAATGTCGAAGAAAAGAAATGCAAAAAAGCAGTGATCTGTTTTCATGGCTACACGAGTCAGGGGCTTGCAGATTATGGAAGTATTTCAAATTATTATTTGAAGCGTGGTTATAACGTTCTTCTTGTCGATCAGAGATCGCATGGGCAAAGTGAAGGGAAATACATTGGATTCGGATGTAAGGACCGTTATGATGCATATCGATGGATTGAATGGGTGATTGGACAGGAAGGAGAAAATGTTCAGATTCTCCTGCATGGTAATTCTATGGGAGGCGCTACAGTATTGATGGCAAGCGGGCTTGATCTGCCGCAGCAGGTAAAAGGAATTATTGCAGATTGTCCGTTTACTTCGCCCAAGGCAGTGTTTACACATGTACTTCACAGTATGTATCATCTTCCGGCGTTTCCAATAATACAGATTGCGGATGCGGTAAATAAAGACAGGCAGGATACGGACTGGATGAGTGCAATTCTGCCCGTGAAGTCAGAAAAGCGAAGGTTCCGGTTCTTTTGATCCATGGAGACGCAGATACATTTGTTCCGTGCAGCATGTCGGAAGAAATCTATAAAAACTGTAAATCTCCAAAACAGAAGCTGATCATCCACGGGGCAGGACACTGCGAAAGTTATTATAAAGACAGAGAAGCTTATGAAGGAGCAATGGATTCATTTATAGGAGGAATCATAGAATGATGAAAACAAGAAAAGGATATCCTGTATACCCACTGACGGTAGCGCAAAAATTTCATTTGTATTATCTGCCATTTTGTCCGAATGCGGCAGTACTGAATATTGGTACAAGCCTGACAATTGGCACAGATCTGGATTGGGATGTACTCCGAGAGTCCATTTACAAAGCATATGAGAGAAATGAAGGGATGCGGATACGCTTTGCAAAGGACAAAGAGGGGAATGTATATCAGTATGTTGTAAGTGCAGAGCAGGACAGAAAAGAACGGGAGATAGAGTTCGTTGATTTTCCAATGTGACTATGGAAGAGGCAGCTGATACGATGCAGAAATGGACAACAGTTCCATTCCCACTCGAGGATTCACCGATGACGAAGATTAAAATGATCCGCACTTCAGATGGATTCAACGGAGTGTATTTCCTCGGACATCATATGGTGGTAGATGCCCAGTCACTGATCACATTTCTGAAAGATATTATTGAGCTGTACTGTAATGCAAAATATGAAGGTGTCCCATATCCAAAGGATATGTATTCTTACATAGATCAGGTAAAGAAAGATCTCGCATATGAAGCCGGAAGTAAAGCACAGCAGCGAGACAGGGAGTTTTTCAGGGAACTGATTGAATCATCAGAGCCGGTTTATAACGGTGTTAATGGAACAGATAAGCTGGATGCAGCGAGGGAAATGTTTAAAAATCCAAAGCTTCGTTCCGCATTTAATGCGACAGATGATGTGAGTTCTGCATTGGATATCTTTCATTTGGAAGCAGAACCGACCAAACGTCTGATGGATTTCTGCGAAAAGTACCGGGTATCCCTGGCATGTCTTTTATTGATGGGATTACGTACTTACTTCCAGAAAATGAATGGACAGGAGGATGTATCGATCAATAATGCGATTGCCAGAAGGGCTACATTAAAAGAAAAGAAATCCGGTGGAACAAGAATTCATTCGTTCCCGTTTCGTACCGTATTTTCAGAAGATGTGAAGTTTATTGATGCAGTATATGAAATCCGTGATAAGCAGAATGAATTATTCCGTCATGCAAATTATGACCCGACAGAATATTTCGCATATCGCTCCAGGACATATCCACAGCCACAGAATGGACTGACGTATGAGCGATGTCTTTGACTTACCAGCCGATGACATTTGCAGGAGAAAGGACTGAAAGATCTTGGAGGAATTCAATATAAGACAAAATGGTATCCGAATGGAATGACAACACAGGCAATGTATCTGACAGTCATGCACCGACCGGAGGATAATGGATTGGATTTCAACTTTGAACATCAGAAAAAAGCAATCTCAAGAGAAGAGTTGGAATATCTGTATTACTATTTATGTAAAATCATGTTCAAGGGAGCAGAAAATCCTGAACTTACAATTGGAGAAATCATAAAGCTTGTATAAAAGAAAGATGATCCGGATCATGTTGAGAATCACGATCAGGATAGAAGGGAAAGGAAAAATCATGTTTGAGCAGTTAGTAGATATTATTTGTAATTATGTAGAAATTGAACAGGAAAACATCAAGCCGGAATCACGTTTTATGGAAGATCTTGGATTCACATCCTTTGATTTTATGAGCATGCTTGGGGAAATAGAAGATGAGATGGATGTGGAGATTGAACAGGACAAGGCAGCAGATATCCGAACAGTCGGAGAAGCTGTAGCGTATCTTGAGTCTTTGAAGTAGAGGGAAAAGAAAATGGAATATAGAACAATTCGCGATATTCTTACAAATGCAGAAAAATGTTTTGGAAATGAAGACGCAATCCGTTACAAAACAGGAAAAAATGAAATTGCGGCAAAGACATACACACAGTTGAAAGAAGACAGTGAGAGAATAACAGCATTATTGAAAAAACTGGGAGATCCAAAAAGTCATATCGCATTGATCGGTGCGACTTCTTATCTATGGATTGCTTCCTATTTTGGAATTGTGGACGGCGGAAATGTTGCAGTACCGTTGGATGTGTCACTTCCGGCAGAAGAACTGTGTGAACTTATCGACCGTGCAGATGTAACAATCCTGATTCTGGATGAGATCCGTAAGATGTGATCGAAGCAGCGAAAGAAAAGTGTCCAAAACTGAAGTACATCCTTTCTATGCAGAAGGAAGCAAATGAGGGCAATATACTTTCTCTTACAAAATCAATGATGGAACAAACGATAGATGAGGACACAGGAGTAGAAAAACAGAGATTACTCCGGATCAACTTTGTACGATCATGTTCACATCAGGGACAACAGGAAAGAGCAAGGTGTGATGCTGACACATAGAAATCTCGTTGAGAACGCGACATGTCTGGATATGAAGCTCCCAGAGAGAAATGTGCTCCTGTCAGTTTTACCGATTCACCACGCATACTGCCTGAGTATGGATATCCTGAAAGGAATTTCTCTCGGTGCAATTATTTGTATCAATGACTCTTTGATGCGTGTGGCGAAAAATATCAAATTATTTAAGCCGAATATGATCCTGATGGTACCGCTTATGATTGAAACTTTGCGAAAAAATTAGAAGACGTAAAAGACCTTCCGGAAAAAGTGGTAAAAGAAGCAGTATTTGGATCTCAGTTCCATACGATCTGCAGTGGAGGGGCATACCTAAATCCGGAGTATATTGAGCTGTTCGAACGTTTTGGAATCCAGATTCTCCAGGGATATGGAATGACAGAATGTTCACCGGTCATCAGTACAAATGTTGCATGGAATGTAAAAAAGAATTCAGTAGGACAACTTCTTCCAAACTGCGAGGCAAAGACCGTAGATGGAGAACTGTGGGTTCGCGGAAGCAGTGTAATGCAAGGATATTACAAGATGCCGGAAGAAACAAAAACCGCACTGAAAGATGGATGGCTTTGCACAGGGGATCTTGGATATGTAGATGAAGAACGGTTTATATATCTGACAGGACGAAAGAAAAACCTGATCATTACAAAGAATGGAGAAAATGTCTCACCGGAAGAAGTGGAGAATAAATTAAGTTCTTCAAGACTGGTACAGGAAGTAGTAGTAAGAGAAGCAAAAGGAGTGATCGAGGCAGAAATATATCCGGATGAGGAGTACGCAAAAAAGCAGGGACTTGAAAGAGAAGAGGAAGTCCGTGTAGAACTCCAAAAACTGATTGATGAATACAATCAGGGTGCACCGGCGTATAAAAAGATTTATAGTCTGATCATTCGCGAGAAAGAATTTGAGAAGACAGCTTCAAGAAAAATCAAGAGATATTAAAAGACAGATAAAAAAGTCTGAATAAACGGAGGGTTGCAAAAGCTTTGTGATTGCCGGATTTATTCGGACTTTTTGTATGAATGCGAAAGAACAGATCATGTACGTTGACTTTTCGGCAGTTATTTACTATGATACTAAAGTCAAATAAGAAGAATAGTTATAGATTAGAAAGAATAGAATATGATGAAACAGTTGAAAATAGGAAATGTGACGCTGCCAAACCGTTATATCTTAGGTCCGATGGCCGGAGTGCAGATCTTCCATTCCGTGTGTTATGCAAAGAACAGGGAGCAGGTCTTTTGTGTATGGAGATGGTCAGCGCAAAAGCGATTTTATACAATAATAAGAATACAGAGTCACTTTTGGAGATCCATCCGGATGAACAGCCGGTGTCACTTCAGTTTTTTGGATCAGATCCGAAGATTATGAGTGAGATGGCAAAACGTGTGGAAGAGCGTCCGTTTGATATCATGGATATTAATATGGGATGTCCGGTGCCGAAGGTTGTGCGTAACGGGGAAGGCTCTGCACTTATGAAGAACCAGAAGCTGGTTTATGAGATTGTCAGTGCAATGGTGAAGGCGATTGATAAGCCGGTCACTGTGAAGATAAGAAAGGATTTGATGACAGCTGCATTAATGCGGTTGAGATCGCGAAGATCATTGAGGAGGCCGGGGCAGCAGCTGTAGCCGTGCACGGAAGGACAAGAGAACAGTATTACAGCGGACAGGCAGATTGGGATATCATCCGTCAGGTAAAAGAAGCTGTCTCTATTCCGGTAATTGGAAATGGAGATGTGACAAGCCCACAGAAAGCAGAGGAGCTGGTAAAACAGACAGGATGTGACGGAATCATGATCGCAAGAGGAGCACAGGGAAATCCATGGATTTCTCCGAGATGATCACATATGAAGAGACAGGCGTGCTGCCGGAACGTCCGAGTCTGGAAGAGATTCGTGATATGATGCTCCGCCATGCCAGATTACAGCTGAAATACAAAGGTGAATTCATTGGTATCCGCGAGATGAGAAAACATGTGGCATGGTATACAAAAGGACTGAAAGGCTCTGCAAAATTACGCGAAGAAATCAACCGCGTAGAGTCCTATCAGGAACTGGAAGAACTGCTCTTTCAACTTGACAGAAAGCGCTAGTTTGAGTATAATATTGAAATTGCGGACGGACGCTGATGAGGGCATTGGCGTCGGTGAAAAAAGACAGCAGTCGTGCATTTTGAAACCGATAAGATCTGTAGACAAAATATAGAGAAGGAACTTTGAATGCATGAAAAGTATAGACAGAAAATAATTTGCAGAGAATCTGTAAATATCATAGGAAACGAAACGTTACTGCCGTAGACAGTGACGGTAAGGAAGTAGAAAGGAAGCAGGAACAATGGCAGAAGCAAAAAAAGATTACTTACTTATGCCGGATTAAAGGCAATTGAGGACGAACTTGAGAATCTGAAAGTAGTAAAGAGAAAAGAAGTTGCAGGTAAGATCAAAGAGGCAAGAGAGCAGGGGGACCTTTCCGAGAACGCTGAGTATGATGCAGCGAAAGACGAGCAGAGAGATATCGAAGCCCGTATCGAGAGCTTGAGGCAATCCTGAAGAATGCAGAAGTTGTAGTAGAGGATGAAGTTGATCTTGATAAGATTAATGTCGGATGTGCAGTAAAGGTTTACGACATTACATTTGATGAAGAGATGGAGTTCAAGATTGTTGGTTCTACAGAGGCGAACAGTCTAGAAGGAAAGATCTCCAATGAGTCTCCGGTAGGTCACGCACTGATCGGAAAGAAAATCAATGATGTCGTTGATGTTGAGACACAGGCAGGAGTTATCCAGTACAAAGTACTTGATATCAAACGTTCATAATCAGCTTAGGACAGACCTCTTACTATTAAGAGGTCTGAATTCGCTTAAAAAGACAATATAAAAAGAGAATGTTTTACGTTGATTTGTATAAAGTTGACTTATATAAATCAATGTAAGAGCAGATAGAAACGGAAGGAGAACAGACAGTGGGACAGAATCAGAAGAACACACAGGAACCAGATATGAATCAGCTGAGAAAGGTTCGCCGTGAGAAACTTGCAGAACTGCAGCAGAACGGAAGAGACCCTTTCCAGATTACAAAGTTTAACCAGACACACCATTCACTCGAAGTGAAAGATCTCTATGAGGCACATGAGGCAGAGCTTTTAAAAGATCACCAGCAGCCGAACGTAGAAGGTATGGATGAAGAGCAGGCAAAAGAGGCTCTTAAGAATGATTACGAAGAGAGAAGAAGCATCATGGATGCAAGTCCGATCCACGTAGCAATCGCAGGACGTATGATGTTCAAGAGAGTTATGGGAAAAGCTTCTTTCTGTAACATCCAGGATTTACAGGGAAATATCCAGGTATACGTAGCAAGAGATGCAATCGGAACAGATGCTTACGCTGATTTCAAGAAATCTGATATCGGTGATATCTTCGGACTTGAAGGATTCGCTTTCAGAACAAGAACAGGAGAAATCTCTATCCACGCTGAGAAGATGACACTTCTCTCCAAGAGCTTACAGATGCTTCCGGAGAAGTTCCACGGCCTGACAGATACAGACACACGTTACCGTCAGAGATACGTAGACCTGATCATGAATGCAGACTCTAAAGATACATTTATCAAACGCTCCAAGATCCTTGCAGCGATCCGTAAATACTTAAGCGGAGAAGGATTCATGGAAGTTGAGACACCAATGCTTGTAGCAAATGCAGGTGGAGCAGCTGCAAGACCGTTCGAGACACATTTCAATGCCCTGAACGAAGATCTGAAGCTTCGTATCTCTCTTGAGCTTTACCTGAAGAGACTGATCGTTGGAGGACTTGAGAAAGTATACGAGATCGGACGTGTATTCCGTAATGAAGGTCTTGACACAAGACATAACCCAGAGTTCACTTTGATGGAGCTTTACCAAGCATATACAGATTACCACGGCATGATGGATCTGACAGAGAACATGTACCGCTTTGTTGCGCAGGAAGTCCTTGGAACAACACAGATCGTTTACAAAGGAATCCCGATGGATCTTGGTAAACGTTCGAACGTATCACAATGGTTGATGCAGTTAAGAAATACGCAGGTGTTGATTGGAATGAAGTTGAGACTCTGGAGCAGGCAAGAGAGCTTGCAAAAGAGCATAATGTAGAATTTGAAGAGAGACATAAGAAAGGTGATATCCTTAACCTCTTCTTCGAGGAGTTCGTAGAGGAGCACCTGCTTCAGCCGACATTCGTTATGGATCACCCGGTTGAGATCTCTCCACTGACAAAGAAGAAACCGGAGAATCCGGAATACGTAGAGCGTTTCGAGTTCTTCATGAATGGATGGGAGATGGCAAATGCTTACTCTGAGCTGAATGACCCGATCGATCAGAGAGAGCGTTTCAAAGCACAGGAAGAACTGCTTGCACAGGGAGATGATGAAGCCAATACAACAGATGAAGACTTCATGAATGCACTGGAGATCGGTATGCCACCTACAGGTGGTATCGGATTCGGTATCGACAGAATGTGTATGTTGCTGACAGGAGCAGAGGCAATCAGAGATGTGCTGCTGTTCCCGACAATGAAATCACAAGGTTCTGCAAAAAAATGAAGCAAATAATGTAGCTCAGACAGCTGCAGCTGCTCCAGCAGAGACAGCAAAAGTTGACTTCTCCAACGTAAAGGTTGAGCCTTTATTTGAAGAAGAGGTTGATTTCGATACATTCAGCAAATCTGATTTCCGTGCCGTAAAGGTTAAAGAGTGTGTAGCAGTTCCGAAGAGTAAGAAGCTCCTTCAGTTCACACTGGATGACGGAACAGGTACAGACCGCACGATCTTAAGCGGAATCCACTCTTACTATGAGCCGGAAGAATTAGTTGGTAAGACACTGATCGCAATCACCAACCTTCCGCCAAGAAAGATGATGGGAATTGAGTCTTGCGGTATGCTGCTTTCAGCAGTGAATAACCTGAAGGATTCAGAGGATGAAGAACTGCATCTTCTGATGGTTGATAACCATATTCCGGCAGGTGCTAAGCTGTACTAATCCAGAAAAAAGAGTTCGGTTTGGTAGTCATAGACGTCCAATCAGGAAAAGTGGTTCCACGGATTGACATGGAGCTACATGAAACGGCCTGGAGCTGTATAGATTGAAATAATGATGTATGGATTATAAGGAAACAGAATAAGGAGCTCTATGGATTCTTAACTGTTTGACTTATTTGTTTACAAGTAAAATATTGATTATTTTTGAGGAGCATTTTTCAAAAATAAGGTGTATAAAGGGACACTTCTCTTTTGGTAGAAATACCAATGGAAGGTGTCCTTTTTTGTTGTCAGGCATAGCAATTGTTCATTTTGATGATATGCAGAAAACATATCCTTTCACGTACCTGCCAAATAAATTTCTGGAAACAAGGAGGAAGCCATGAAAAAACGAAAAACACCTGACTTGGAAAAATATCTGGAAGGAAAGAAACGCAGATTTGTAAATTACACACAAGGAGCAAAGATTTATAGGATGTCCTACTGGCCTTTTGTCAGACTGGCGAAAAAGGCAGAAGCCAATTATCCGATTCGAAAGACAGCTATTGTGGATCTGAATATTCTGGATGATTTTTTAGAAGACAATCCTGATGTTGCATCAGAATTAAAGAAGAGAAGGGGGAAGCGTTATGGGAAATAACCGAAGCAAGGTTCCGGATTTGGAAAAGCTTATTAAAGGAGGACGCAAGAAATTTGTCCGTTATGAGGAAGGTGCAATGCTTTATTCCATGGGGATCCATACATTTCAACAGTTAGCGAAAGATGCCAGAGCAGTATACCATGTCAAACGAATTGTGTTAGTTAATCTGGATCTTATTGATGAATATCTGGAAGCATTCCGTGATGAAGAATTTTGATGAAAGAATACAGGAGGAACAACATATGTGTAAAGTGATATCCATTACAAACCAGAAAGGCGGAGTCGGAAAGACCACCACAACCGTAAATTTAGGAATTGGCCTGGCAAGAGAAGGGAAAAAGTGTTATTGATCGATGCAGATCCACAGGGAAGTCTGACAGCAAGTCTTGGATAATGTAGAGCCAGATGAACTGGGAGTTA
>ENA-OQAS01000903-OQAS01000903.1-human-gut-metagenome-genome-assembly--contig:-NODE-903-length-14892-cov-1.825262_pt1 | contig 14892 bp, 19 predicted proteins | sample MGYA00242733_ERZ504523 | MGnify/ENA primary metagenome ERZ504523 (study PRJEB26092, sample SAMD00036239) | human gut metagenome | host: Homo sapiens | study: EMG produced TPA metagenomics assembly of... | reverse complement strand
GCAACAGCGAAAGCCAGGTGACCGAAGACGGCAGCCGCAATGAAGTGCTGAACGGCATTCCCGACTGGGTATACGAAGAAGAGTTTGCATTTAACCGTGCCTTGGAATTCAGTCCCGACAGCAAGATGCTGGCTTTCATCCGTTTCGACGAACGGGAAGTTCCCTCTTATACTTTCCCGGTGTTTGCCGGAGAAGTGCCTCATATTGCCTCTTACGAGAAATACCCGGGAGAATATACTTATAAATATCCCCAAGACAGGTGAAAAGAATTCAAAAAGTATCCGTACATACTTTTGATATCAAATCCAAAGTAACCCGCAAAATCAATCTTCCTTTGGAAGAAGGCGGCTACATTCCCCGTATCCGTTTCACACAAGACCCGAACAAGCTTGCCATCATGACGCTGAACCACCACCAGAACCGGTTCGACCTGTATTTTGCCGACCCTCGCAGTACCGTATGCAAGTTGGCCGTACGTGATGAGAGCGACACTTATATCCGCGAGAATGTATTTGACAACATCATTTTCTATCCGGAGACTTTCAGTTTTGTCAGTGAAAGAAGCGGATACAACCACTTGTACTGGTACAATATAAACGGAAATCTTATCAAACAGGTCACTTCCGGCTCATACGAAGTACAGGATTTTCTGGGTTATGACCCCGAAAACGGAAGTTTTATTACAGCAGCAACGAAGAAGTCCGCTGCGCAGCGCTATCTACAAGATAGACCGCAAAGGCAAAAAACAAAGTTATCATCGCATACAGGGACAAATAGCGCCCTGTTCAGTACAGACATGAAGTATTTCATGAACCGCTATTCAAGCCTGGACATTCCGACTGTCATCACCCTGAACGACAATAACGGCAAAACGCTGACCACACTTGTAGATAATGCCGCACTGAAGCAGAAATTAAACGGATATGATATGCCGAAGAAAGAATTCTTCTCTTTCCAGACCTCCGAGGGCACTGAACTGAATGGCTGGATGATAAAGCCGGCAAACTTCTCCGCAAGCAAAAAATATCCGGTTCTGATGTATCAGACAGCGGTCCAGGCTCGCAGCAGGTACTTGACAAGTTCGGCGTGAGCTGGGAAACTTACATGGCTTCCCAAGGTTATGTCGTAGTGTGCGTAGACGGACGAGGCACGGGCGGACGCGGTGCGGAATTTGCCAAAAGCACCTATCTGAATCTCGGTGTCAAAGAAGCCAAAGACCAAGTGGAAACCGCCCTGTACTTAGGACGCCAACCTTACGTAGACAAAAATCGTATCGGAATCTGGGGCTGGAGTTATGGCGGCTACATGACCATTATGAGCATGAGCGAAGGAACTCCCGTATTCAAAGCCGGAGCAGCCGTTGCTCCGGTTACCGACTGGAACTATTACGATACCGTATACGGCGAACGTTTCATGCGTACCCCGAAAGAAAATGCCGAAGGTTACAAAGCCTCGTCCGCCTTTACCCGTGCCAACAACTTGCATGGCAATCTGTTGTTGGTACATGGCATGGCGGATGATAACGTTCATTTCCAGAATTGCGCGGAATATGCCGAACACCTCGTACAACTTGGCAAACAGTTCGACATGCAGGTCTATACCAACCGCAACCATAGCATCTTCGGAGGCAACACCCGTCTGCATTTGTATACCAAATTAACGAACTTCTTTAATCGGGAATTGAAAAAATAAATGAGCGAAAGAGTACGTAGCCGGAATGGCTCAAAATAAGTATCGGTGCCAACGAACGTTATACCGAGACAAAACGCATTGTAGAATCCCACTGCCTGCACACGATATGCAGCAGCGGACGTTGTCCCAATATGGGAGAATGTTGGGGAAAAGGTACGGCCACTTTTATGATAGGCGGAGATATCTGTACCCGTTGCTGCAAGTTCTGCAATACACAAACAGGCAAGCCCATGCCGCTTGACCCGCAAGAACCGGTGCACGTAGCCGAATCCATCGCCTTAATGAAGCTCTCCCACGCCGTTGTCACTTCCGTAGACAGAGACGACCTGCCGGATTTGGGAGCCGCCCATTGGGTGCAAACAATCCGCGAAATCAAACGCCTCAACCCGGATACGACCGTTGAAGTACTGATTCCTGACTTTCAGGGAAGAAAGGAACTCGTAGACATGGTTATCGAAGCCCGGCCGGAGATAATCTCCCATAATATGGAAACCGTAAAACGTATCAGTCCGCTGGTACGGAGTGCTGCTCATTATGAAACAAGTCTTGAAGTATTGCGGCAGATATCCGAAAGCGGCACTGTTGCCAAATCCGGCATTATGGTAGGATTGGGGGAGACTCCGGATGAAGTGGGCAGCGCTCATGGACGACCTGCGCGACGCAGGTTGCCGGATACTCACTATCGGACAATATCTGCAACCTACGCATAAGCATTATCCCGTAGCAGAATATGTTACCCCTGCCCAATTTACCGCCTACAAGGAACTCGGATTAAAAAAAGGATTCACCCAGGTAGAAAGCGCACCATTGGTCCGTTCGTCCTACCATGCAGAAAAATCAACCCAATATCTACAAAAAAGATGAAATAAAGAACATTTTATACCGGCTGTTTGTTGAATAGGAAACGGCAAAATAGCGTAGTAATGGGCAAGCAACGAATTCTATCATCTAAGTTTAATATGTCGCTCGGATATATTCCCGTTATTATATCCATTATATTATGTGAATTCATAATACAAGACATTGCTATCTACATCGGTGCAGGCGTAGGTGTGTTGTCCAGTATCTATATGTGGCAGCGCAAGGGGCCGCATATCCCCCAATTCATATTATACAGCACAACAGGAATGTTATTGTTATTGACAATAACTTCCTTTTTTTCCGCTGATTATTGTCCGGAAGCAATGTTTCCGTTTACGCTGGAAATCAGTGCGATTATACCTCCGCTCATCATCTTTCTGAATAGAAGACGCTTTTTGAGCTATCACACAGCCCAGACCCATAAATGCTGCAAGCAGTTTTTGCACAAGGAGCCGAAGCCGCCATAGTATCGGCCCGTGTATTACTGCTCATCGGTTTCCTGCATTTTCTTATCATATCGCTTGCCATATTGTTCGGGCATCCGCTGAACGATACGCTACGCTACATTTTATTCCGTATCATGCCGCCCTGCGTATTCATACTGGGTATCTTGTTCAATCAGTTCGGCATATACTATTTCAACAAGATAATGAGTCATACCGTATTTGTACCTATCGTGACAAAAAAAGGAGATGTTATTGGAAAAGCAATGGCCTCAGAAGCCATCAACCGGAAAAACGAATATATCAATCCCGTTATCCGCATCACCGTAACTTCACACGGTATGCTGTTTTTACTGCCCCGTCCTCAATGCAGCATACTCGAAAAAGGCAAAACGGATATATTAATGGAGAACTACTTATTGTATGGAGAAACTCTGGAACAAGGTGCTGAAAGGATCTTACAAGAAATCCTTCCCTCAGCTCCGCCCCAAAATCTCCACTTCTGTTTCATGTACCACTTTGAGAATGAAATTACCAACCGCCTGGTCTACAACTTTATCCTTGACCTGAACAATGATTCCATCCTATGCAACAAAAAGTTCAAAGGCGGAAAACTTTGGACATTCCAGCAAATAGAGCATAACCTTCACAGAAACTTTTTCAGCAGTTGTTTCGAACGTGAATACGAACACACAAAAGAAATTATTTATACAAGAGAAAAATACAAGGAATTTTAGACAAATCGGGAACCTTCCCTTTCCATTCTTTCACCGTTTTCGTTTTAATATACTCTCCCTCACATGTAATATCGGCAGCAATGCAAAGTTTGGTCTGAGGACGGCAGTTATGCAGAATATCCTCTATCATCTTATTGTTACGATAGGGAGTCTCTATAAAAAGCTGGGTCTGATGCTCATTATACACGCGTTGTTCCAACGCTTTCAGTTTTTTGGCACGCTCACCGGTTCAATAGGCAAATATCCGTGAAAGGCAAAACTCTGTCCGTTAAAACCGGAACCCATAACCGATAATATGATTGAAGAAGGCCCTACCAAAGGAGCCACCCTCAAGTTCTTACGCTGCGCTATAGCCACCACATCCGCCCCCGGATCGGCAACAGCCGGACATCCTGCCTCGAAATCACTCCCATTGGATTTCCTGCCTCAAGCGGTTTCAAATATCCGGATATATCTTCCGGTGAAGTATGCTTATTGAGCGTATAGAACGTAAGCGAATCAATATCTATTTCCCTGTCGACTTTCTTCAGGAAACGACGTGCCGAACGCACATCCTCCACTATAAAATGACGGATACCTAAAATCACTTCTTTATTATAAGAGGGTAATACGGTTTCAACAGGAGTATCGCCTAAAGTAACAGGCAACAGATAAAGAGCAGTTTCCATGTAAATCAACTAAAGAAATAAAAATAGAGTGGTAAGATTTATAAAGGGATATAAAAAAGCGATAAAGCGGTAAGGCGATAAGGCTATGAGCCTGAATACCCTATCACTTTACCGCTTCATCATCCTTTTTTATCCGTAGATTATATTTCCGTTTTCGTCTTTGTACTCATCCAGACCTTTTTCATAAGTAGCCATAGCGCGCAAACTCATACCTACGCTGGAGAAACCGCCATCGTGGAACAAATTCTGCATAGTAACCTTACGGGTTAAGTCGGAGAACATAACGATACAGTAATCCGCACATTCGTCAGCCGAAGCATTACCCAGCGGAGACATACGGTTGGCAAAGTCGAACAGTTTGTCCATACCCTTTACACCCGAACCGGCAGTGGTCATTGTCGGAGACTGGGAAATTGTGTTGACACGTACATTGTGCTCACGTCCGTAGATATAACCAAAGCTACGGGCAATAGACTCCAACAGTGCTTTTGCATCCGCCATATCATTGTAACCGTAGAACGTACGTTGCGCTGCCACATAACTCAGAGCCACGATAGAACCGTATTCGGCAATAGCGTTCATCTTCTTGGCAGCCTGTATCATCTTATGGAAAGATATTGCCGAAATGTCCAGCGTCTTATCCAACATATCGTAATCCAAGTCATCGTATGTACGTTTCTTGCGTACATTAGGAGACATACCGATAGAATGAAGGACAAAATCCACCTGACCGCCCAGCACTTCCATAGAGCGTTTGAATACATTCTCCAAATCTTCCACACTGGTGGCATCCGCTGCTATGACTTCGCAATTCAGTTTTTCGGCCAATGCCGAAACTTCACCCATACGTACAGCGACAGGTGTATTGGACAAGGTGATCGTTGCACCTTCTTCTACTGCTTTTTCTGCTACTTCCAGGCAATGGACTGCTCATTCAGAGCACCAAAAATAATGCCTCTTTTTCCTTTCAACAAATTGTAACTCATACCTTTTTTACTAAGTTTTGAGTTGCAAAGATAGTGCAAAAACCCCGAATGCACACAAAGAAAAGGGTAAAACCGCAAAAAATACACCAAAACCAACAATTTGTACACATCTTTTCTACCAAAGCCCGATACATTTGCAAACGGTAATTAAGAGGTTTTTTCATAATAATTTATTTAAGGTTAGAATTAGGTTAACATGAATCATTTATTATTTCTTTCGTAAGCCACTCGTGAGAGCAGCTTACGGGGAAGTAATAAGATGGAAGTAAAGATTAGGAAATGCCGCTTAATCCGCAAATCAGAATTCATAAATTCATTAACATAGTATCACGAATGAACACATTACTAAAAAAGCTATTTACGCTTACCACATTTTCTCTTGCATTACTGCCTGCACAGAATGCTGTTCATGCCCAATGCAAAAATTCTATAGATGAGAACATCTATAAAGAATTGCCTTTCAACATGCCAAAGGTTGAGCAGCCGTCGTTTCCTGATTATACAGTCAGTATCCTGCAATTCGGAGCCAAAAGCGACGGAACTACCTTAAACACAAAAGCGATTAATGATGCCATTAAAGCCGTCAATGCAAAAGGCGGCGGTAAAGTAGTCATTCCGGAAGGATTGTGGCTGACAGGTCCTATTGAGTTATTGAGCAACGTCAATCTGCATACGGAGAAAATGCCCTCGTTGTCTTTACAGATGATTTCAATGCCTATCCCATTCTTGAGACATCGTTTGAAGGGTTGAATACCCGCCGTTGCCAGTCGCCTATTTCTGCGCGCAACGCAGAAAACATAGCCATTACAGGCTATGGTGTATTCGACGGTTCGGGCGATAGCTGGCGTCCGGTGAAAAAAAGCAAACTGACTGCCGGCCAATGGGATGCACTTGTCAAGTCGGGCGGTGTAGTAGACAAATCCATATGGTATCCCACAGCCGGATCGTTAAAGGGAGCATTGGCCTGCAAGAACTTCAATAATCCCGAAGGTATCGAAACAGACGAGGAATGGAATGAAATCCGTCCGTGGTTGCGCCCCGTATTGCTCAATATCGTCAAGAGTAAAAGAGTCCTGTTAGAGGGTGTTACATTCAAGAACTCACCAAGCTGGTGTCTGCATCCGCTATCATGCGAGCACATCACCATTAACCAAGTAAAAGTATTCAATCCCTGGTATTCTCAGAACGGCGATGCCCTGGATTTGGAATCCTGCAAGAATGCATTGATAATCAATAACATCTTCGATGCCGGTGACGATGCCATCTGCATCAAATCCGGTAAAGACGAGGACGGACGCAAACGCGGCGAACCTTGCCAGAACGTTATCGTAAAGAATAACACTGTGTTACACGGTCATGGCGGTTTCGTCGTGGGCAGTGAAATGTCCGGCGGCGTGAAAAATATTTATGTAACAGATTGCACTTTCCTCGGCACAGACGTAGGTTTGCGCTTTAAAAGCACCAGAGGACGCGGCGGTGTTGTAGAGGGAATCTATATTCACAACATCCACATGATTGATATACCCCACGAAGCACTGCTCTTCGACCTATTCTATGGCGGCAAGCTGCCGGTGAAGAAACGGAAGAAGACCTGAAAGGCCGCATGAAGACAGCAGTTCCCCAAGTGACTGTTGAAACGCCTTCTTTCCGGGATATTCACATCTCCAATATCATCTGCAAGGGTTCCGGACGCGCCATGTTCTTCAACGGACTGCCCGAAATGCCCATCAGGAATGTAACCGTAAAGGATGTAATCATCAACGATGCCAAAGAAGGCGTTGTCATCAGCCAGGCGGAAGGTGTCACATTGGAAAACATACGTATAGAGACTAAGGGACACACATTGGATGTGAAAAACGCCAAAAATCTGAAAGTGGACGGAAAGGTATATTCCGCTATTGGCGCAGAAGGAAAAATGCTGGATTTTTAAGTAAAGTTCAATAAGCGCAAAGCAGACAGTTTTTTTGCCAAAAGGGAAAGAGCTGTCTGCTCTATTTAGTTTAATTTTGCCGCAGTTTATTAAACACATTCCTTATGAAAACGACCTTTTTAACCGGTTTCCTGTTAATGTGCGCATGCACTCTTGCCGCACAATCACAACCAAATACCAAAACCATTTCGGTAGAAGTAACCAACTCATGGAGCAAGGACAAGAGCGATGCTCCGGTAGTACTGAAAATCAAAGACCTGCAACCCGGCTTCCGCGTACGTTCGGCTGTTGTAATGAACGGCAGTGAGGAAATCCCCTCGCAACTGGACGACTTGAACGGCGATTTAAAAGCCGATGAACTGGCATTTGTCATGGACATTCCTGCCCAAAGCAAGAAAACGCTGGCAATTACCTTGTCTTCCGCCCAAGCAGATAAGACCTATCCAGCACGTGTATTTGCCGAAATGCTGATACGCGATGCAAAAAGCAGAAGCACGCCCCCACACAGTCGGTTACAGTACCGGGCACTACCAATTTTTATAATATGCTACACGGGCACGGGCCGATGTTCGAATCGGAATTAGTGGCTTACCGCGTTTATTTCAATCAAAAGCAAACCGTTGACCCATACGGCAAGTTCAAAAAAGGACTGGAAATCAAGGAAAGCGGTTTTTATCCCAATGACGAACAGCTTGCACGCGGTTTCGGAGACGATGTACTGATGGTTGGCAACAGTTGCGGTGTCGGCGCCTGAAAGGTTGGGACGGAACGAAGGCCACCCACATAGAACCGATAGCTTTCCGCACCGAAAGCATTCTTGCTTATGGCCCTATACGCACCATAGTCGATGTAACCGTAAAAGGCTGGAACTATCAGGGAAAAGAATTGAACATGACCAACCGCTATATCCTTTATGCCGGACACCGTGACCTGCTGGTAGAGACTTTCTTTGACGAACCGCTGGAGAACGAAGTGTTCTGTACCGGTGTGCAGAATATCATGGGCAACGAAACACGCTCGGAATCAGATCACAAAGGATTGATAGGCAGTTGGGGAAGGCACTGGCCGGTCAACGACACCGTAAAATACGCCAAAGAGACAGTGGGCATTGCCACCTATGTTCCTCAGAAATATATCCGTCAGGAAGTAAAAGATAAAGATAATTTCCTTTATACCCTTTCTGCACCGGGTCGCGACCGTTTCCACCATTACACCATGTTTACTTCATGCAAGGAAACTTTCGGATATCCTACTCCCGAAGCATGGTTTGCCTATATGCGCGAGTGGAAAGAAGAGTTGCAACACCCTGTTCAGATTAAAATCAAGAATTAAACACTCAAAGAATCAAATCGTAACATGAAAAGCAGAAACGCACTTTTAGGACTCAGTCTGCTGCTGGCAATGCCGCTGGCGGCACAAGAAAAGAATTATGTTTCCGAGGTATGGGTAGCCGACCAAGGCAACGGTAAATATAAGAACCCGATACTCTACGCAGACTATTCCGATCCGGATGCCTGCCGCGTAGGAGATGATTTCTATATGACCTCTTCCAGTTTCAACTGCCTGCCGGGTCTGCAGATTTTACACTCCAAAGACCTCGTTAACTGGAGTATCATCGGCGCTGCCGTTCCCTACGCCCTCCCCCCTATCGAAACACCGGAACGTCCGGAGCATGGCAACCGTGTATGGGCGCCTGCCATCCGCCATCATAACGGTGAATTCTACATCTTTTGGGGCGACCCCGACCAAGGCGCGTTCATGGTAAAAGCCAAAGACCCAAAGGCCCGTGGACAGAACCGTGCTCGTAAAACCGGGCAAGGGCATCATAGACACCTGCCTTTCTGGGATGAAGACGGAAAGGTCTACATGGTACACGCCTATGCAGGAAGCCGTGCCGGATTGAAAAGCATCATATCCATCTGCGAGTTGAATGCGGATGCCACCCAAGCCATAACACAATCGCGCATCATCTTCGACGGTCATGAAGCGCATCAGACCTGCGAAGGTCCCAAACTCTATAAAAGAGGAGAATATTACTACATCTTCCATCCGGCAGGCGGCGTGCCCACCGGCTGGCAGGTTGTCCTCCGCTCCAAGAACATATACGGCCCTTACGAATGGAAGAAGGTACTGGCACAGGGTAACAGCCCCATCAACGGCCCTCATCAGGGAGCATGGGTAGACACTCCTACCGGTGAAGACTGGTTCCTGCATTTTCAGGATGTCGGCGCATACGGCCGTTTGGTGCACCTGCAACCTATGAAATGGGTAAACGACTGGCCGGTTATCGGCATCGACAAAGACGGCGACGGCTGCGGCGACCCGGTACTGGTTCATACGAAGCCGAACGTAGGCAAGACATATCCTATCCGCACTCCGCAAGAAAGCGATGAGTTTGACGGTTATACTCTCTCCGCAGTGGCAATGGCATGCCAACATCAATGAAAAATGGGCCTATTATGCAGGCGACCGGGGCATTGTACGTCTTACTCCTACCCAGTTGTCAAAGAATATAAGAACCTTGGGATGCAGCCAACCTATTGTTGCAAAAACTCCTTCCGACAACTTACCGCCACAATGAAGCTGACCTTCAAACCGACGGAGAAATACAAAGGAGAACGTACCGGACTGGTAGTTATGGGACTTGACTACGCCGGACTTATCCTGGAAAATACGGACAAAGGCCTGGTATTGTCTCAAGTGTCTTGCCCAAAAGCAGACAAAGGTACTTCCGAAACCGTAAACGGTACAGTCGATTTAAAGGATAATACAATTTACCTGCGTGCCAAGTTCACCTCTGACGGGAAAAAGATTTCCAAGAGCGAAGGCGGACACGACCTGTTGGTAATGTGCCACTTCAGTTACAGCCTCAACGGAAAGAAATTCCAGCCATTGGGCAAACCGTTCCAAGTAAAAGAAGGCAAGTGGATCGGTGCCAAAGTTGGCATGTTCTGTACCCGCCCGGCTATCGTTACCAACGACGGCGGCTGGACAGATGTAGACTGGTTCAGAATTACCAGATAACAGGCTTCATGGACATACTGCCTCACCATAGATAACATTGATTTCCGGTTTATCAGGTATCTATCTTAAAATCGGTATTAATCCGCGTTATCTATGGTGAGTTTTTATATAACCCCTGCAAATTGTTATATCTTTGTTCCCAAAATAAAAAAGAGAAAACAATGAAGAAACTTGTTATATTCGACTTAGACGGTACATTATTAAATACCATTGCCGATTTGGCGCAAAGCACCAACCATGCATTGAGCGTACTTGGTTACCCCACCCACGAGGAATCAGCCTATAACTTCATGGTGGGCAACGGAATCAACAAACTATTTGAGCGGGCCCTTCCCGAAGGAGAGAAGAGCGAGGAAAATGTGCTCCGTGTCCGTAAGGAATTCATTCCTTACTACGATGCACACAATGCCGACAAGAGCCGTCCCTACCCCGGCATACCCGAACTGCTGGAACAATTACAGTCGCAGGGACTACAAATAGCGGTTGCATCCAATAAATACCAAGCAGCAACCCAAAAACTGATAACTCACTATTCCCGAAAATAAACTTTGTCGCCGTATTCGGCCAACGGGAAGGAGTAAACGTGAAACCCGACCCGACCATTGTAGACGATATTCTATCCATTGCCAAAACAGATAGGAAAGATGTGCTTTATGTAGGAGATTCCGGCGTGGATATGCAGACGGCAATCAATGCCGGAGTAACTTCCTGTGGAGTGACCTGGGGGTTCCGTCCACGCACAGAGTTAGAGGAGTTCCACCCCGACTATATTGTAGATAGAGCGGAAGAAATCTTAAAACGGATAAACTAAGAAACAATGATAAAAAAATGGTTCTTACTGTATCTTATCTTTTGCTGCACCAGCGGTAAGATCACAGCACAAAGTAATAATAACTTAAGTATGGTACGACAGCCCTGCCAGACAATGGTAGAAGCTCTACCATTGGGCAACGGAAGCTTGGGAGCAATGGTCTTCGGCGACCCCATACACGAACGGTTCCAGCTCAATGAAGAGACTGTTTGGGGCGGTTCACCTCACAACAACACCAATCCCAAGGCAAAAGAAGCATTGCCTCGCATACGCCAACTGATATTCGAAGGGAAAAATAAAGAAGCGCAAGAGTTATGCGGCCCTGCCATCTGTTCACAATCCGCCAATGGAATGCCGTATCAAACGGTCGGCACACTGCATCTCGATTTTGAAGGAATCAGTAAATACGATGACTATTACCGGGATCTGGATATTGAAAAGGCAATAGCCACCACCCGTTTCACAGCCAATGGCATTACTTACGTACGGGAAACATTCACCTCATTTCCCGACCGGTTATTAGTTATCAGACTAACAGCCTCGAAAAAAAGAAGCATTTCTTTCACTGCGCATTACACCACTCCTTATACCGAAAACACAGAGCGCCGCATCTCTTCCCTCAACGAATTGCAACTCAACGGAAAGGCCAACGACCACGAAGGCATTGAGGGGAAGGTTCGATTCACCGCACTTACCCGGATTGAGAATAACGGCGGTACGCTAAAAGCAACCTCCGACAGTACTTTGCAAGTCAAGAATGCCAATAGCGTTGTTCTGTACGTCTCCATCGGCACAAACTTCATAAACTACAAAGACGTATCGGGAGATGCACTTAAAACCGCACGGCAATACATGAAGCAGGCCGGCAAGAACTACGCAAAAAGAAAAGAAGCCCACATTGCCGCCTATCAAAAATACTTTAACCGCGTTTCCCTCGACTTGGGCAGCAATTCCCAAATCAAGAAACCGACAGACCGGCGTGTAAAAGAATTCAGTTCTACTGCCGATCCGCAAATGGCTGCCCTATACTTCCAATTCGGACGTTATCTCTTAATATGTTCTTCACAGCCGGGTGGACAAGCCGCCAACCTGCAAGGCATCTGGAACTATCAGTTGCGCGCTCCTGGGACGGGAAGTACACCACCGACATTAACGTAGAAATGAATTATTGGCCAGCAGAAACCACTGCCTTGCCCGAAATGCACGAGCCGTTTCTGCAATTGGTAAAAGAAGTAGCCATACAAGGTCGCGAGAGTGCCGCCATGTACGGCTGCCGTGGCTGGACGTTGCATCACAACACCGATATATGGCGCAGTACAGCGCCGTAGACGGTCCTAAATATGGTGTTTGGCCCACTTGTAACGCCTGGTTCTGCCAGCACTTATGGGATCGGTATCTGTTCTCCGGCGATAAGAACTATTTGGCAGAGGTTTATCCGATTATGCGCGGCGCCTGCGAATTTTATCTGGACTTCTTAGTACGCGAACCCCAAAACAACTGGCTGGTAGTAGCTCCCTCCTATTCACCGGAAAACAGTCCGTCTGTTAACGGTAAACGCGATTTTGTAATTGTTGCCGGTGCTACGATGGATAATCAAATGGTTTACGACCTCTTCCACAATACCATTCAAGCCGCCACCTTAATGAATGAGCATAAATCCTTCACAGACAGCTTGCAAACCGTGGCCAAGCATTGGCACCCATGCAGGTAGGACGCTGGGGACAGTTGCAAGAATGGATGGAAGACTGGGACAATCCTCAGGATCACCACCGTCATGTTCCCACCTATGGGGACTATATCCCGGCCGTCAAATCAGCGCCTATAATTCTCCTGTTCTTTTTGAAGCGGCCAAGAAATCGCTGATTGCCCGTGGAGACCACTCCACCGGTTGGTCTATGGGATGGAAAGTCTGCCTATGGGCACGGCTGCTCGACGTAATCACGCCTATAAACTGATTACCGAACAACTCCACCCTACCACCGATGAACGCGGACAAAACGGAGGGACCTATCCTAATCTGTTCGATGCCCATCCGCCTTTCCAGATAGACGGCAATTTCGGTTGCACGGCCGGCATAGCCGAAATGCTTGTACAAAGCCATGACGGTGCCATTCATCTCCTGCCTGCATTGCCCGATGTGTGGGAACATGGCACTATAAAAGGAATTCGCTGTCGCGGCGGTTTTCTGCTGGAAGAGATGAAATGGGAAAAAGGAAAAGTGCAAACAGTTACCATAACTTCCACCATCGGCGGAACCTTACGTATACGTACCGCCTCCCCTTTATATCTGAATGGAGAAAAGCTGACACCGGCGACAGAAGAATCATGCAATAATCCGCTGCTGCTATCCCAACCGATACGGAAGCCGTTGGTTGCAGCCAGTGCACCGCTATCAGTACCTCAAAAGCAGCAATCGTATATTTATGACATCAAGACCAAAGCCGGAGAAAGGTATACGTTTCTCCCTACCGATTAGTTTACCATGATGTAAGTTTACATATACATTTAAAATTCCAAGTCTTTATTGATGCTATCTCATAAATAGGCTCAGATTCTTTTCAAAAGAGTATGTCTGAATAGATAAGAAAGGACATTCAACAAATGCCTTTTTCGGTCATAGCCAAAAAACGGGACTATCTTCTTTCAAAAGAGGGATAGTCCGTTATTCTCAACTATTATAAAAATTCTTTATTTTGTTCCGCCTTCTATCTGTTTTTTCATTATATCTTTTACAAGAATATGTAAATACATCTCTAAATTCGTATAATTCCCATCCGGATCAAGTGTTTTAGCATTGCCGTCATCCGCATCAGCAGGATTCAAGCCAAACTCTATTTCAAAATCATCAGTCATACCATCACCATCCGTATCTGTCATATCAATAGAAGTATCTATTTTCAAAACAGGATATGGATCATCTTTTAGCTCTGGCAAAGCCATAAGAATATCTTTAGGAGTATTTATATAACCAATCCCTGCACTATTACTGGAAGCAGAACAACTTGCTAATCCATTTTTTACATCTCCTAAAATCAGAAGATCTACAGCATCACGATAATTACAAGCACCTACATACTCCAACACCTTTTCATACGCATCATCCGCTGAATGCGTTGTCACATTGTTCGTTGCCACTACCGGAGCTGTTTTTTTGATCTGAATTTTACTTCATCCGTCCAAAGATTATCTACTTTTCATCATTGTCCTGTTGTTCATAAACCCCTTTTAACCAATTATCTGCAGTAACCTCAGCACAACCTTCTACCTTATTTCCATTAATGTAAAATGTTCCCCACTTATGGAAAGAAGGTTTCCATTGATTCCAATTTCCATCATCATCTTTGCAATATTCTTCAGTACGCACTCCAATTTTAGCAATGCGGTAACGTGTCCGTTTACTGGTTGCTTTAGAATTAGTAGCCGGTCCCGGTTTATAAAAATTATTTACAATATTAATATTCTGATTCTCGCCACCATAACATCCTTCGCCAGACCAATTATAAAAGACATTATTACGAATATCAACATATTCATTCTCTTGTGTAGTATAGCGTGGACCAAGACGAGGTACACGGCTCTTGCAATGCGCTATCATATTATGATGATAAGAAGCATGATTTCCACCCCAGTTTCCACCATATCCATGCGAACCCTTTCCGTGAGTAGAATTATGTAATGCCAATCCTGCAAGACACCATTGTACTGTAGAGTTTTCCATACCATATACAGATAGGCATTCA
>ENA-OQAS01000902-OQAS01000902.1-human-gut-metagenome-genome-assembly--contig:-NODE-902-length-14897-cov-10.593230_pt1 | contig 14897 bp, 14 predicted proteins | sample MGYA00242733_ERZ504523 | MGnify/ENA primary metagenome ERZ504523 (study PRJEB26092, sample SAMD00036239) | human gut metagenome | host: Homo sapiens | study: EMG produced TPA metagenomics assembly of... | reverse complement strand
GTATCGATACTTCCCACTGGAGACGTTCGATACCACACGTTGCAAGACCGTCGATGTCCCCGGTCGCGACAGGGTTTCGATGGCGATGAGTTTGGCAGTGCTTCCTTGGCGCATTCGAGATCGTCAGTGATGGTGAATTCATCAACCCAGGTATTCGACTCATTTTTAGCATCGAGCGTATAAGAGAAGGAGCCGTCCGCATCGGATTGTGCCACGGCTCGGTTTTTGCCATCGCCGTTGGCGACGAGACCCTTACCGATAGGGCGGGCGATCTCTTGCCGCTTGTCGACTTTGCCCTCGATCTCGATGGGTGCGTCCTTCATGGCTACCGTCTGCACTTCTCCTGTGGCCTTAATTTCAAACGTCATGTCTTCGGCAAGGTCGTAAGTGCGCGGGGGCATCACTTCGCGCAGGGTGTAGTGCCGGGCAAAAGATGCTCGATGCGATGCGGTTTGTCAGAGGAGGTCCAAGCGTCTATTTCGGTTCCGTCGGCACCGTGGAGGGAGAGCCGGGCGCCATCTACTTCTTGTTTGCCGGTCAAATCGACTTTGGAGATGTCGATTTTGGTGTAGTCGTTAGAAACGTCGAGGTGCGCATCGATCACGGGTGTTTCCTGACCGGCATACGACAGCTCGACGGTGTGGACGCTTTGGTCGAGCAGGTAACCTTCGGGTGCCTGCACCTCGATTACCTCATAGGTGGCGGTTCCGCACCCCAGCGAAAGATGATTTGCGCACGCAAATCCCCGTTCGTCGGTCGTGATGGTGGCGACAGTCTCGCCGTCCAGGGCAGCAATGCTGCCGTCGGGGCGCACGATATCGCCCACGGCACGGATATCAAAAACAGCACCGGCAAGGGCGCGCCCACCTACGGCATCGTTCTTGACGATCTCGATGCTTCCTGTTGCCGCGTCGTCGTAAAACGAGGCGACCGCGACGGGCGTTAAGTTCATGTCGGCGGGAATCGTTATCTCCAGATCTTCATCAACAAGATACGGTTCCTTGGCGGAAGTCTCTCGTATGTAATACGTGCCCGGGTTAAGCGATTCGGGCAGGGTGACGGTACCGGTTTCATCGGTCGCAAAGGTATTCATAACGGTATGGGCGGGATGCCAGGATGTTTGCGAGATGGGCTCACGGTCGCCATTGAGCAACTGAAAGGTGAACCCGGCACGTGGTACAGCGTTGCCGGTCTGAGCATCGCGCTTCACGATTTGAAGATGTGTCGACAGGGCGTGGTTGTCTACGATGTACTGAAGCTCTGCGCCGTCCGTGATCTGCTCTGCCGTGATAGTCCATTCCCCTGCCTGCTTAAAGCCGTCGGGCACAGTGTCGACAACCTCACGAATGGTGTAGCCGGCACGGTCATACGGTATGGTTCCGCTGACGCCATCGGGGCGCTTTCCTGCGCCAAACCATGCTCCAGCCTGGTCTTTGGTCGATGCGAAACCGTAGATATTGGTGGTCAGCGTTCCAACAACTTGCTGCGAAGTGTTGCTTACCACTTCAAAGACCACGCTTTCCGCCGGCTGCTCTACACCAGATTCGTCACTATTACCGCAGTCCTTGAACTTTGAAATTTCGAGGTCAAAAGCGATGGGGATGTTGGGGATGCGGCGCTCGAGCTCAACGACGCCCGCGTCTCCGAGCTGATCGGCACCGATGGTGTAGCTCCAGGTTTCATCGGAGGGCAGATAGCCCTCGGGAGCTCTTGACTCATAGATGGTAAAGGTGCCCAGGGGGATGTCGGTAAGTGTTGCCCGGCCGTCCTCATCCGTCGTGAGGGTGTGCGACCAGCCCGGGGTAGACTGTGAGACGCAGGTGAACTCAGCGCCGGCAAGTGACGCGCCGACTTGAGGACCTGCCCCTGTCGCGCATCGACCTTGCGATGCGCAGGGTAATGGTACCGGGCTGCTCATCGATGACGACATTCCCCGCCGTCATTGCCGGTGGAAAAGGCGATGCGGTCACTCCTGGGGATATAACCCGCTGGAGCTTTGGTTTCGACCAGATAATATGCCGTATTGGGCAAAAGTGTCGCCTGTGCGCGACCGCTGCTGTCCATCTGGATGCTGCCGACACGCTTGTCGCCGGCGCTCTCATAGATGTCGAACCTCGCTCCGTCGAGCCTGTAGGTATCGTTTTCGCTCGTGATGGCGGCGTTGGCTGACTGTTTTTGGAAGGATGCGGAGACGGCCGGGAGCACGTAGAGCATGTCTTGACGCTTGCTGCCGCCCGACACAGTTCCCAAATAGCGCCGTGCGCGATGCGGTGCGGCTTTAATGCTTCCCGATTTGGCGCTGTCGTGGAGCCAGCGCGCTGCGGCAACGACCTCATTGTCGCCGGAAAAGTTTCCGCTCTTTGTGACGCCCTGGGCGGTTGTATATGAGAATGATCCGTCGGTATGGGTGGTGCCGTTGAGCATCCAGACGGCAAGTTGGGTTGCGGCGCGCGCTCGATCGGGGGACAGGTTATGCCCGCCAAAGGATGTGGCGGTGGGGTAGCCATGGCAGATGATGGCCGCGAATTCGTCTTCGAGCCATACCCAGCCCTGATTGTAGGTGAGCCAGGGTCCGCCCGGTGTGCTGGGGCCAAATCGGTCCTGGTTCATACAATAGGCAGTCGAAGAATCCTGTGCCTCGTATTTGCCAACTCCAAAAGGACCGCATTCATTGCTGATAGTGCGGAATCCGAGCGATTCGTAACCGTCGACGGCGAGCGCGGCATCCGGTGTCATGCAGCCTAAAAGTAAAAAGAGGACTAGGAGCAGCGATCCTGCTGTGATTGCGCTGTGGACAGAGTGCGTGGGTGCGTTGGACATGGCTGCTCCTTATCCCTCGTGCGCCGCACGGGGAGGCCGCGGCGCGTAGGATGAGGCTATCCCCAAGTTCATGCGGGTAAGTACCGGAACCTGACCAAATGCTTGCCCGATATCTGACAAATGGCGCCTATGAAAGATAGTGGAATAAATCTGCAGGTAGACAACGGTAAATAGAAAAACGTACAGGTCCCTATCTTCACAATTGGCCTGTTTTTAGGACGATTCTCCACAGCTAAAACAAGCATCGTCACCCTTGTATCGAACAAGACAACCGCGTTATACTATCCTCCACATATGCGGGCATCGCCAAGTGGTAAGGCATCAGCTTCCCAAGCTGACACTCGCGGGTTCGAGTCCCGTTGCCCGCTCCAGTTAAAAGCACAAGCACGGCACCATTACGGTGCCGTGCTTTTTCAATAAAGTGCCGGGACTCGAACCCGCCAGGGTGTGAGCGTAAAGCAAACGCGAAGCGTTTGTAGCGAGCAGGCGAAGGCGCCGGCAGGCGCCTAAAGCCGGTGCGTATTTGCGAAGCAAATACGCGGACGTCCCGTTGCCCGCTCCACCGGGCACGGGAGACATGGGGACGGCCAATTCAACAAAGTTTCCCCCGCGGCTTCGTGAGGCCGAGGGGCTCGCCTGAAGCCGGTGCGTATTTGCTTCGCAAATACGCGGACGTCCTCATGACCGCTCCATCTGCAACATGTGAGGTTGATGCCCGTTGCTCATACGGGCGCCTGCGCACGGTACAATAGTCGAGTTACGACCAACGTGCCAATAACCAAAAAGGAGCCGCTATGATCGATCGCTATACCCGCCCGGAGATGGGACACATCTTCTCCCTCGAGAACAAGTACGCCATTTGGCAGGAGATCGAGGTCCTGGCCTGCGAGGCCCAGGCGGAGCTCGGCAAGATCGGTATTTCCAAAGACGAGGCCCAATGGATCCGCGACCATGCCAACTTTGAGAAGGCAAAGGTCGACGAGATCGAGGAAGTCACGCGCCACGATGTCATCGCCTTCCTGACCAACATGAAGGAGTACATCGACGCCGATGTTCCGGAGGGCGAGCCCAAGCCTAGCCGCTGGGTTCACTATGGTATGACCAGCTCCGACCTGGGTGATACGGCTCTGTGCTATCAGCTTACTCAGGCCTGTGACCTGATTATCGAGGACGTCAAGAAGCTCGGCGTGATCTGCAAGCGCCGCGCTTTCGAAGAGCGCAATACGCTCTGCGCCGGCCGTACTCACGGCATCCATGCCGAGCCGATGACCTTCGGTATGAAGTTTGGCTCTTGGGCTGGGAGCTCAAGCGCGATCTCGATCGTCTTGAGGACGCTCGCAAGAACGTTGCCTTCGGTGCCATCTCCGGTGCCGTCGGCACCTACAGCTCCATCGAGCCGTTCGTCGAGGAGTACGTCTGCGAGCACTTGGGCCTGGTTCACGATCCGCTGTCCACGCAGGTCATCAGCCGCGATCACCACGCCTACCTCGCCGGCGTGCTTGCCACTACAGCGGCCACCTGCGAGCGCATCGCGACCGAGGTCCGCAACCTGCAGAAGACCGATACGCTCGAGGCCGAAGAGCCCTTCCGCAAGGGACAAAAGGGCAGCTCCGCTATGCCGCACAAGCGCAACCCCATCACCATGGAGAAGGTTTGCGGCCTGTCGCGCGTCGTGAAGGCCAACGCGCAGGTTGCCTTCGACAACGTCGCCCTGTGGCACGAGCGTGACATTTCACACTCCTCCGCCGAGCGTGTCGCCCAGCTGATAGCTTCATTGCGCTCGACCACATGTTCCAGTGCCTCATCCGCGTTATCGACGGCCTGCAGCTGTATCCCGCCCGCATGATGGCCAACCTCAACAAGACCCGCGGCCTCATCTTCTCCTCCAAGGTGCTGCTCGCCCTCGTCGACACGGGCATCACCCGCGAGGACGCCTACGCTATCGTGCAGGAAAACGCCATGGCCACCTGGCACGAAGTGCAGGATTGTGTTTCCGGTCCCACCTTTAAGGAGCGTCTCGAGGCCGATCCGCGCTGCACCGTCAGCCAGGAGAAGCTCGACGAGATCTTTGATCCGTGGGACTTCCTCACCCGCATCGACACGGTCTTCGATCGCCTGGAGCAGGTGAGCTTCGAGTAGGGTTAACCTAATTCGGCTGTTTGCGGATGCATTCCAACCTTTGGCGCCTTGCCCATCTTGGGTGAGGCGCTTTTTTATCGCCGCATCAGCCCCGGGTATACAATGAAATCCGACTGCTGTTTCGATGAAGGGAGGCTTGTGCCCGGACGTATCAAGCGAGCCGCCATCGTCTCGTTTGCGCTCATGCTCCTTGTTGCCGCCTGTGTGGCCGCCCTGACGTATACCGTTCGAAGCAGTTCTTCCTCCTCGAATGAAGCCGACAAAGATCTCCCGGTACTCAAAATCGGCGTTACGGATAACGACCCCTATGTGTATGTCGATACCACGGGCGATTACGCCGGTATCGATATCGACATCGCCCGCGAGGCGTGTGAGCGTGCGGGGCTCAAGCCACAGTTTGTCGATATTGACTGGAACGATCGCGACCGGCTGCTCGAAAACGGTGATATCGATTGCCTGTGGTGTGATTATTCTCCCTGTTATCGCGAGGATAAGTATTACTGGACCGAGCCGTATCTAACCGTGACGGTCTCGGTTGCCGCCAAGAAAACGAGTGGCATCAAGTCCTTGGCGCATCTCGATGGAAGCAAGACCATCGCGGTAATTGCGGGCTCGGTGAGTGAACGCCGATTGCTCGCAGGGGATCTGGAAATCTCGCCGAACGTGCAAATCAAATCGTATGGTTCTGCCGAACTCTGCAAAGCCGCCCTCGCCAAAGGGTATGTCGACTGTTGGATGGCGGACGTTCAGCCGCTTGACCGACTTGTCGCCCGGTATCCCGGCCTTTACCGCGTGTTCGCTGACAACGTTATGACGGTTGATCTGGGCGTCGCGTTTGATGACAGCTATGAAGGACCGATCGTAAAGGATCTCAATACCGCATTGTTTGCCATGGACCGAGATGGCACGATTGACCGTATTGTGGGCAATTACAAGACAGGAGCGACGACGGGCGGGCAAGGAGCAAATCCATGACAAATGATGAGCACCGCTTGCGTCGAAAGACTCTGACCGTCATAGCTGTCGGCGTTATTGTCAGCGCTGTCTTGTTAGGCCTGTTGTATACGGTTGGAACCCATCGCTGCCTCGAAAAAACGCTTGGGTTTGGCCAAGAAACCATGGCGTTTTTGGAAAACGCTTGCGAAAAATATGACCGCTACGAACAGGGGAGAAAAACCGAAGAGACGCACGATTTGCTCGCCGCGGTCGAATCGTTTGCGACGTTCCTGTCCTCTGATCGCGTTGAGGTTAACGACGATCTTATCGAGCAATTTGTCCATGCCGAGAACCTTTCGGGGCTGATGGTCATGGACTCCGATGGCCATATGGCTGCCCACTACGACATCGATGGTCGCGATCCGCTCATGTTGTGGCGAGAGGAGCTGGCCTGTGCGCCGGTCGCATCGATGTATCAAGGTTCCAAAGTGACCTACTCAACTGTCGTCGAGCGCCGTGGTGTCGTTTTTGCCGTCTGTGCTATCCCGTATGGCGACGGCGTTGCTTGGCATACCGCTCATTTGTTTCCGATCCAGCGGACGACTATTCATATGCCATAGCCGACGTGCTTTCGAACAGCACCTTCCACCAGGGCCCCACGGTGCTTGTTATGGAGGATGCGGAGATTGTCTCATCCAACAGCGCCGATGCTGACGTGTCGCTCGCCCGATTCCTCACCAGCGCAGGGGTTGAGTGGAAAGACGATGGCCTAACGCGCATCGAATATCGAGGAGACAAATGGTACGCGGTGCGTGCGGCATACAAGGACTACCGCCTGTTTGCGCTGTATCCCAAATCTGAGGTCATGTCTGGCAGGATCACATTTGTCGCCGCTGGCGTCTTGGTGTGCCTTGCGTTTTGGGTCGTGGTACTGTTGGCTCGAAATATCGTTGATCGCCGCAATTTGGTCGAAAAGGATAAACAGCTCGGCATTATCAATGCCATAAGCGCCATCTACGATTCGACTTTCCTTTTGCATCTCGACACCCTCGAGATCGAGGGAATCAATATGTCGCCGACGATAGCGAAGATATTTGCCGAGCACAGCGAGCATATGACTTTATGGACACGGTCTGCCGGGATATCGTGAGCCCCGAAAGCCGCGAAGCGTTGTGGGACTCGTAGATATAAGTACGCTTCGCGAACGTATGGAGGGCGTACCGTACTTGGCTGCGAGGTGCGAGATTGTCGAGGCGCTTGGTACTCGCTACAGGTTGTCCCCCAGCATCGCGATGAGCAAGGCCGGCTGGAGTCGGTCGTCGTGGCGACGCACAACATATCGATGGTCAAACATGCCGAGGAGCTGACATACCAAGACAAACTGACGGGGCTTCGCAACCGCAACTACCTTGAATCGCGCGGAGATAGCCTGGTAAACGAGGGCTTGCCCGTGAGCGTGATTATGTTGGACTGCAATTATCTCAAGCGGACCAACGATATCTACGGTCACGAGATGGGGGATGAACTGCTGCGACGGACGGCGTCCGTGCTGCGGCGGGTGGCTGGTGCGGATTACCTGCCGATGCGCGTTGGCGGCGACGAGTTTTTGCTGGTTTGCCCCCATACTGACAACGAGTCTGCGCTCGGGCTGGAACAGGATCTTCGTCTCGGTCTTGCCGCGGTAAGCGATGAGGCACTGACGGTCAGCGCATCGATTGGCGTGGCGACCGTCGAGACGGCTGGAAATACGCTGGCCGATGTATATCGTGTCGCCGACCACAATATGTATCGGGAGAAGCGCATGGTCCACGCACGGGGTACGGGCTGCTAATCTTGCCCCCACTAATCTATGCATCGTAGGATGTTGAATCGGTGCTTACGATAATAAGTCGGGCCAGGCGGGGATAATAGACGTCTGAAATTTCTTTCTGAGAGGGGATCTCAATGATTAGTTTTGACTACAAGCCTCAGGTGTATGCTCTCGCAATATCCACCTCAATCTTTCCGATGACGGCAGCAAAGTGCTGGGCGTCGAGTTTACCGGCGGCTGCGACGGCAATCTCAAGGCTATCTCCAAGCTGGTCGAGGGTGCTCCTGCCGATCGCGTAATCGAGGTTCTCGCTGGTAATACCTGCGGTATGAAAAAGACCTCCTGCGCCGATCAGCTTACGCGCGCTATCGAGGCCGCTCGCGCGAGATCGCCTAATGGGTATCGCCGACCGCTTTAAGAATGGAATAACGCGTCGAGGTTTTGTGCTGGGTGGCGCCGCTACCGGTACTGCTGCCGTACTGGCCGGTTGCTCGAAAAAAACGGGCACGAGTGATGATGCCGCATCCGAGCCGCAGGTTATCAAGGACGATTCAAAGATTGTCTCGATTACGGATGAGTACGAGGCTGTCGAAATCGACCTCGAGCCTGCAGCTTCATGGACATTGCCTCTGGGTACGCTGCTGTACTACTGCGACGGCGATTACGCCGCGGCGATGATGGCACCCGCATCGGCGCGGCATGCCAACACGCTCGGTGTGCTCAACCTGGGCGACGGTTCGCTCACGACACTCATCGAGGACCCCGTCGAAGGTGCGGGGTATTCGTTTTACGATGTCCGCGCCGGCGATGGCGTATTTGCTTGGATCGAGATGAACTTTGCGAACGCATCGTGGAAGCTCTATGCGCAAAATACGGCAGGTGCGTCGCTTGTCGGCGATGTGGTCGAGCTCGACCGAGGCGGCAAGGACTACGACCCGCCGCTGTTTACGGCGTTCGAATCGTCCGTCATTTGGTACAAGATGCCTGCTGCAGGCGGCAATAAGACGAGTCACGACTCGTATTGCTACCGTCGCTCGCTCGACGAGGCAAAGGCCGAGGCCATTTGGAAGTCAACGGGCCGCTTTGCATCCGCCCCGCGTGTGAGTGACGGCATCTTGACCATTTCCCCGCGTGTGCGCAACGACGAGGGCGTCTACTACGGCATGACGGCGATCGACCTGACGGACGGCAATAATACCAAGAGGGCTCAGCTGGTCCTTCCCTCATCGGTGTCTCCCTTCGAGGCCGTATATATGGGCGACACGTTTGTGTTCTCCATCGAGGCCACCTATAGCGGCGTGGGGACCTAGGCAACATGGGCACCTATATCGGTAACGAGAATGGGACGTTCCTATTCCTGTCGCGCGAGCGCTTGCGTGTGCTGCCGGCAGAAAAGGCAAATATCTGGTTAAGGTTCAGGCATCGCATTTTCTGATCGATACCTCCGCCAAAACCTATGGTTCGCTGCTGTCGCCCGACCGCGCTCTCGAATATGGCGATTATCCAGCTACGGCGGGTAAATCGAATACGTTTTTAACCTATGCCACGGTGCGTAATAGCCAAGGAATTCCCGAGACGGTTACCGCCCGCCTGTTCTCTCTTTAGCGCCGAGGGGTTAAAAAGGCGCCAACAGGGGAATAAACGCGTTGTAATTGTGAGTACCGCCCGCCGAGCTGCCGCGTCATAGCGGCATCCGGCGGGCTCAGGTGCGTTAAAATGGGCTTGTTCTTAGCTAATTGAGACAGGGGGGCCGTGTTATGGCTTCAGATGCAAAAAAGATTCTGCTGGTCGAGGATGAGAAGGCAATCCGTGACGCCGTCGCTGCCTATCTCGAGCGCGAAGGCTACTGGGTTGTGGGCGTCGGCGACGGCCAGTCTGCGATCGAGGAGTTCGAGAAGCACCAGTTCGACCTGGTTGTGCTCGACCTTATGCTCCCCAAGATCCCCGGTGAGCGCGTTTGCCGCACTATCCGCGATACCTCGGATGTGCCCATTATCATGCTTACCGCCAAGGGTGAGATCGAGGACCGTATTATCGGTCTTGAGCTCGGCGCCGACGACTATCTGATCAAGCCGTTCTCGCCGCGCGAGCTCGTCGCCCGCGTCCGCGCCCTGTTCCGTCGTGCTCACCAGGCAGACGAGCCCGCCGTTGAGGTGCTCGACTTTGGCGATCTGGTCATCGATATCTCGGGCCACAAGATCTTGGTCGAGGACAAGGAAGTAGACCTGACTGCTTCCGAGTTTAAGCTGCTCACCACGCTTGCTCGCCATCCCGGTCGCGTCTATAACCGTATGGAGCTGGTCGAGAAGGTGCTCGGCTATGACTTTGAGGGCTACGAGCGCACCATCGACAGTCACGTCAAGAACCTTCGCGCCAAGCTGGGCGACGACCCCAAGAAGCCTAAGTGCTCTACACCGTTCACGGCGTCGGTTATCGCTTCGAGGCTCCGGCCAAGACCGATAAGTCGGACGAGAAATAGGGAAATCACATATGACACCTGCGCGCTTTGAAATTGGGCAAAAGCATAAGCAGGAGAACGAGGCGGGTTCCAAGGCAAGTTGGAACACGCCTCGTTCCGATTCACGGCCAGCGATGAGCTATCCCTCGCGCATGGCCTTGGCTTTTGCCCTGACGTCGCTCATGACGGTATTGGTGCTGGTGGGCGTTGTCTCCGTTGTGTGGGGTACCGTCTTTTCGGATTACACGCGCTCCAATATCGTCGAGATTGCCAATTCTGCCGCCGAAAAGCTTGCGACGTCGTACGAGGAAAACGGCAACTGGACTGCGGGCGAGCTACGCACGGTCGCGACATCGAGCTTGGTGTCCGACGACCTGAGTATGCAGGTTGTCAACAAAAAGGGCGTTGTCGTCTATGACGACTCATGGCCTTCGGCAAGTGCGACCGCCGATGTGCGCGAGAGCGAATCACCGTCGAGCAGCTCGAGCGGTAAAAAGGCCTCGCATAGCCCGGTCTCGTCGGCGCCCACCGACTCCGATAGCGTCGCCAACGTCGAAATCATAACGTCTTCCGGCGAGCATGTCGGACAGGTAAAGCTGTGGGCCATCGGCTCCGACGCTCTGCTCACCAAGGCGGACTCTGCGTTTAGGGAGAAGACCTTTAACGCCATGGCCCTCGCCGCGGTTGTTGCAATCTGCATTTCGGTCGTTATCGGATCGCTCGTGTCGCGCATGCTCACCAAGCCGATTCATCGCATCACCAGTACCGCAAAGCAAATCCGTGACGGCGACCTGTCGGCTCGTACGGGCTTGCGCGGCGATGACGAAATCGATCAGCTGGGAGAGACCTTCGACGAGATGGCCACCTCGCTGGAGAAGGATATGAAGCACGAAAAGCGCCTGACCTCGGATGTCGCACACGAGCTGCGCACGCCGCTTATGGCCATGCTTGCAACGGTCGAGGCCATGCAGGACGGCGTGTATCCCACCGACGACGAGCATCTGGAGACGGTCGCTTCCGAGACGCGCCGCCTGGCTCGTTTGGTGCAGCAGATGCTCGACCTATCGCGTATGGAAAACAGCACGGCGCCGCTCAATCTCGAACCGGTGGACATGGTTCCCTTTGTGCGGTCTATCGTCAACGCTCAGGAGCGCCTATTTGTTGACCGCGATCTGCGCTTGCGCTTTGCTGACGAGACCCAAGGTCACGACGATGTCGTCGAGGCCGATCCCGACATGATCACGCAGTGCGTCATCAACCTCATGAGCAACGCCATGCGCTACACCCCCGAGGGCGGTTGGGTCGTGGTGTCGGTGCTCAGTGACCGCAAGCATGTCAGTATTGCCGTTTCGGATACCGGTATCGGTATTGCCAAGGACGACCTGTCGCGCATCTTCGGGCGATTTTGGCGCGCAGATGCAGCCGCGCCCGCGAAGCCGGCGGCCTGGGCGTTGGCCTCGCCGTGACCAAGCAAATCGTCGAGCGTCACCATGGCTACATATCCGTGGAGTCGGAGCTTGGAAAGGGTACGACTTTTACGATTCATCTGCCTCGCGAGCACACGGCGGACGCGGCATCTACTACAATGGAGCACTAGCTTTTCGCTATTCGGTGAAGGAGGGGCCGCGTTCCTGCCGCTCCGAGTTTGCGAAAACATGCGGGAAAGAACCCGCATTTCTGTCGTATTTAGGTAAGGAGTGACTCACGTGACAACGATGGAGCGTCGTCCGGATTCCCGTGGCAAGGTTCGTGATATCTACGATGCCGGCGAAAACCTGCTGATGGTCGCCACCGATCGCATTTCTGCGTTCGACTTTATTCTCCCCGACGAGATTCCGTTTAAGGGAGAGGTGCTCAACCGCATCTCGGCATTCTGGTTCGACAAGTTTGCCGATATCGTCCCCAACCACCTCGTCTCCATCGATCCGGCGGATTTCCCCGAGGAGTTTGCCGAGTATCGTGACTACCTCGCAGGCCGCGCCATGCTGGTCAAGAAGGCCCAGACGATTCCTATCGAGTGCATCGTCCGCGGTTATCTGACCGGTTCGGGCAAGAAGACCTATGACGAGAACGGCACCGTCTGCGGCATCCAGCTGCCCGAGGGTCTGACCGAGGCCTCCAAGCTTCCCGAGCCGCTGTTCACGCCGTCCACGAAGGCCGAGATCGGTGATCACGACGAGAATATCTCGTTTGAGCGTTGCTGCGAGATCGTTGGCGAGGACATCGCCACGCAGATTCGCGATCTGTCTCTCAAGATCTACAAGGCTGCTGCCGAGTATGCAGCGACCCGTGGCATCATCATTGCCGACACCAAGTTTGAGTTTGGTGTTATCGATGGCAAGGTCACGCTGATCGACGAGTGCCTCACGCCCGACTCCAGCCGTTTCTGGCCCGCCGCCAGCTACGAGGAGGGCAAGATCCAGCCTAGCTACGACAAGCAATTCGTCCGCAATTGGCTCAAGGCCAACTGGGATATGACGGGGGAGACCCCGCACCTGCCCGCCGAGGTCATCGATGGCACGTCCGAGCGCTATCGCGAGGCCTTCCAGATCATCACGGGCTCCCAGTTCACAAGCATGAAGGAGAACGCATAAGTGAGTACCGTAGCGCCACGAACAAGCGCACGCAATCCCACGAAGTTACCGGGGTTGCGCGCAAGTCCGCCGCATCTGCTAAACCCGCCCGCCAAGCAGCGAGCTCCGTTCGCGTCGTGCCGGCTTCGTCTAAAGCTCGCCGCAAAGAGCTCGAGAAGGGTGAAAACCTGGAAGGCTTTCCAAGGAGGAGAAGCGCGCCCGCAAGGCCAAGCAGCGTGCTCGCGAGGATCGTATCTATACCGTGTCGAATATTCTTCTCAAGCAGGATGAGGACTACACCAAGCGCCGTCGTATCTGGTGGGCCGTGCTCGCCATCGGCATGGTACTCGTCGTGGCAATTTGGGCTTCGCTCTACTTCGCTCCCGGCGGCACGGTGTCCAGTCCTGTTCAGATGGTCGGCATCGTTTTGTCCTATGTCATCATCCTGGGTGACTTTATCTACGACTTCGTTCGTATTCGTCCCTTGCGCAACATGTACCGCGCGCAGGCCGAGGGCATGTCCGAGAACAAGCTCAACGCTCTTATCGAGCGTCGGCTGCCGAGGAGGACAAGAAGGACTCCAAGAAGAAGTAGCGTTTGTATCCATACATATCGCTAAGATATAAGGCGCGTCGTTTTTGCGGCGCGCCTTTTTACTGTTCTATAGATAGATGGAGTGGCACATGATTCGAGCTGCCCTAACGGTCGAGGAAGCTCTTGAGGGCATGAAGACCCTTGAGCCCAAGATTAAAAATTATGCGCGTCTCGTTGTCCGCAAGGGTGTAAACGTTAAGCCCGGCCAGGAGGTCGTCGTTCAGTCTCCCGTCGAGTGCGCATCATTTGCGCGCGTGGTGGTTGCGGAGGCTTATGACGCCGGTGCCGGTCACGTGACGGTCATCTGGGCCGACGACGCCGTGACGAGGCTTGCGTACGAGCATGTCGAGAAAAGCTATTTTGGGCAGACGCCCGAGTGGAAGCGCATACAGCTGGATTCTCTGGCCCAGGACGGTGCCTGCTTTATCTTTATCGAGGGTGCTGACCCCGCCGCTCTCAAGGGCATCGATCCTGCCAAGCCCGCTGCCGCTTCCAAGGCGAGGAACACGCAGTGCAAGATTTTCCGCCGCGGACTGGATTACAACATCAACCCGTGGTGCATTGCCGGAGCGCCGGTCGTGGCTTGGGCGCGCGAGGTGTTCCCGGGAGACGCCGATGAGGTTGCAATCTATAAACTATGGATTGCGATTCTGCATACCGCCCGTGCTGACGGCCAAGATCCGGAGAGTGACTGGGAGCTTCACGATGCGGCGTTTGAAAAGAACCTGCGCTTTCTGAACGAAAATCGTTTCGACTGCCTGCGCTATGCCGCTTCGAATGGAACCGACCTGGTAATTGGTATGACGAAGGGGCATGAGTGGGCCGGCGGTAAGGGCGAGACCCCCGACGGTCACCCCTTCTTCCCCAACATCCCCACCGAGGAGGTCTTCACCTCGCCCGATCGTATGCGTGCTGACGGAATCGTCTATTCCGCAATGCCGCTTATCCATCACGGTAACAAGGTCGACGATTTTTGGATCAAGTTCGAGAACGGTCGTGTGGTGGATTACGACGCCCGTGTGGGAAAGGCGACACTCGCAAGTATCATCGATACTGACGAGGGCGCTGCTCATCTGGGAGAGGTTGCGCTCATTTCCAAGAACACGCCGATTCGCGAAAGCGGCATCCTGTTCTATGACACGCTCTATGACGAGAATGCCAGCTGCCATCTTGCACTGGGAGTCGGCTTCCCCGAGTGCATTGAGGTGGATATGATATGTCCAAAGAGGAGCTCATTGAGCATGGCGTCAACGTTTCGAGCACGCACGTCGACTTTATGATCGGTACGGACGACATCGATATTGTGGGCATTACGCCCGATGGACGCGAAGTTGTGATTTTCCAGAACGGCCAATGGAGTTGGGAATAGTCCCAGACCGTGGTACAATGCCACCCGCGGGCCGTTAGCTCAGCTGGCAGAGCAGGGGACTTTTAATCCCAAGGTCCAGGGTTCGAACCCCTGACGGCCCACCCAAAGATTGTTGAGGCGGTCAACTTCGGTTGGCCGTCTTTTTTGTCGCCCCTTCATGTTCGAACCCGAAAGGCGCGGAGCGAGGAACGCGACGAG
>ENA-OQAS01000901-OQAS01000901.1-human-gut-metagenome-genome-assembly--contig:-NODE-901-length-14898-cov-3.288335_pt1 | contig 14898 bp, 20 predicted proteins | sample MGYA00242733_ERZ504523 | MGnify/ENA primary metagenome ERZ504523 (study PRJEB26092, sample SAMD00036239) | human gut metagenome | host: Homo sapiens | study: EMG produced TPA metagenomics assembly of... | reverse complement strand
TTGCTGAGAGGGGGACACATGAAGAGCTGTTGGATATGAATGGAGTGTATGCGGCTTATTATAATATGTGATTTTGTTTATAGTATCCGATAATAAACTGCGAAACAGTTATCTTTATATTTTGCAATCTACTGATATATATTATAACAGCGCAGGAAAATTAATTGTCTGGCGTGCATTTGCAGGATACTTAGATATTCTTAGACGATAAAAATATGCGTTATGAGCACAGGGTCACTGTCTGAGCGACAGCGAGTTTGACCTGCGGCTCATGCTTTTAGCAGATTTTTATCGCCTTAGAATATCTTAGTGTCCGAAACCGCACGCCAGACAATTAATTTTCCTGCGCGTCCGTCAATCTATACTATTTTCGGTATACGAATGACGGGAGGCCGTCTTCGCCGCAGGGGATCTGTACTGTTCCCTGGATCAGAGGGCGGGCGTAGTTTATGAAGGCTTCAGTGACGTCAGATCCGTCTTCTGTGATCCACTCTGATGGAACTGTTTTTCTTCGTTGCAGATGGCATTGACGTCTTCAAGACCACATTCCATGATATAGGTTCCGTCAGAGGTTTCTTTGCGGATAAATGAGATCATTTTCCTGTTTCGCCGTTGAGGGCGGCCTGTACGCCGAATTCTCCGGCTTTGATGGCTTCCTGCTGGTCTGTGGCAGACATCATAGATGCAGAGCAACGCTGGCTGACGTTGAGTTCTACAGAACGGGCTTTTACACCGAGGCGGTTTCTGACAAGGTTTTCGAGATATTTACCACAGCCTGCCAGCATTTTGTGTCCAAAGGTATCAGTGCCTACGGAATTGTCGTATTCACAGATAAATGTACCCTTGTCATCATGAATTCCTTCTGATACACAGACAATGACATTGCAGTTTTTCTCAAAGGAGTTCTCTACTGCTTTAAGAAATTCTTCCTGGTCAAAGGCGTTTCCGGAAGGTAGATGAGAAGAGGGTTGTCTCCTATATATTTGCGGGCAAGTGCAGATGCAGCAGTGAGCCATCCTGCATGGCGGCCCATAATTTCTATAATAGTTACGGATTTCTTTTCATAAACATTTGCATCTATGGTAATCTCGCGGACTGTAGAAGCTACATATCTGGCTGCACTTCCAAATCCCGGAGTATGGTCTGTGTGGATCAGATCATTGTCGATTGTTTTTGGTTCTCCGAGGATACGGATATCACTGCCTGTCTGCGCAGCATAACGGGAAAGTTTGCTCACCGTATCCATGGAATCATTTCCACCGATATAGAAGAACCAGCCAATATTCATTTCTTCAAATTTCTTAAAAAGTCTTGGATAAACCGGATCTTCCAGTGATTCCGGCAATTTATAGCGGCAGGAACCAAGATAAGCACCTGGTGTGACTTTCAGACCGTCAAGTTTCTCTCCCGGAAGTGCTTCGGCAAAGTCAAGAACTGTTCCATTTAAAAATCCTTCAATTCCGTTTATCATTCCGTAAACATGCTCAATAGCTTCCGGATGACGCATTCCCTCGGATACAACTCCGTAAAGGCTGCTGTTAATTACTGCGGTAGGACCGCCGGACTGACCGACGATCAGATTCTTTCTGGACATAAGAAACCTCCTGTATCGTTTGATTTAATGTGATTGCTTTTCATTATATCATACAACTGCCTTCCATAGCAATTCAATAAAAAGGTGTGTTCCCACATCCCCCTGTGAAAGCACACCTTATATTTCCCATATTCAGTTTCTGTTTTTATTCCCCGAATTCCCTGTGGTCTTCTTCCAGTTTCTGTTCTATTTTAATCTTTTTTTTTGCCTCTTCTTTCTGCTCATCCCGTGTTTTCGGAAGGATCACATTAAGCATTACTGCAATAATAGTTGCAAGGACAACCGGTGATTTACCGAAAATTGTTGTTACCCATGTGGGAAAGCTTGCAAGTGCAGCTGTTGCCTGAGATACACCCATTCCCAGTGCAGCTGCAAGTCCTACGATAGATGAATTACGGTAATCCATCTCAGCAGAAGCAACCAGCTTCATACCTGTCATTGCGATCGATGCAAATACAGACACAGTTGCACCACCCAGTACACACTGAGGAATCGTTGTCAGGATAGCTGAGAATTTCGGAACCAGACCTGCTATACCGAGAATTGCAGCTGCAAGTCCCAGTACCCAACGGTTGATAACCTTTGTAGTTGTAACAATACCAACGTTCTGGCTGTATGTTGCTGTGGGAAGTCCACCGAGCAATGCGCTACAACGTTAGAAAGACCATAACCAACGATTCCGCGCTGCAGTTCATCATCCTTAGGTGTTCTGTCCATAGCTCCGATCGTAGTCGCTGAATAATCACCGATTGCTGAATAGATTGATAGCAAATAAAATTCCCAGTGCAACACAGGAAGACGGCTCAAACTGTACTCCAAAATGCATCAGAGATGGAAGCTGACAGACACCTGCTTCCCCTATGCTTGAGAAATCTACCATTCCAAACGGAATAGAAACCAGATATCCCACTATAATACCGATCAGAATAGATGCCAGTTTCCAGATTCCCTTTCCAAAATGATTCAGAGCTGTAACAACGATCAGCGTGAAAAATGCAATTGCCCAGTTCTGCCAGGATCCGTAATTCGGACTGCTGGTACCGCCTGCCATATAATTAATGGCAGTCGGATACAGGGAAAGACCGATGGTAAATACGACTGTTCCTGTAATTAGCGGCGGGAAAAATATCCGAATCTTCTTGACCAGCAAACCCATAACAACTGCTACGATACCACCAACAATCTCCGCACCCATGATTGCTGCTATTCCATACGATTCCGCTATCGCCTGCATACTTGGCACGTAAGCAAAGCTGACACCCATGATAATAGGCAGGCCTGAGCCAATTGCAAATTTCGCCTTTCCGCCAATCGGAAACAGCTGAAGCAAAGTTGACAATGCTGCAATGACCAGTGCCGACTGGATCAGGATAACCTGGTCTTCTCTGGAGAGTCCGCCTGGAACTGCTCCGGAAACGATGATCGCCGGTGTGACACAGCCAACGATCATAGCTACGACATGCTGCATGGCAAGGGGTAAAGCCTCACTCATGCGGGGGATTCCGTCAGTTTCAAAAATACTGCCTCTCTTCATAATTGCCTCCCAATTTCTTTTGTACGATTGTAACATTTTTTTGTCCAAAAAACAATTAGACAGTCTAATTATTTTTGGTCTAAAACTATACAATATTTACTCTTAAAATTTGGTTATTATTTTATCTTTTATATGTATTTTCCAGTATTTCATAAACCTTTCAGTTATAATCTCAAATGTCCGATACAGATCCAGTCTTCCATATCCCCATCCCGGATTGGGGTATTCCATCTGTTCTTCTCTCACTGCCCCTTTCTGCAGATAAAACTTCACCGTATTTCCCGATGCATAAGGAATATTTCCTCTCACGATCGCCCATTCCTGCACCAATGCTGCTGCTCCTGCAACAACAGCCGAAGAAAGACTGCTCCCCGAAGCCTTTCCAAACGCCCCTCCCGGCAATGGAATGAGCAGATCTACTCCCGGTGCTGCCAGATCAGGTGTCACCTGGTTATTTGGAGTAAACCCTCGCCCAGCCTGAAAATACAGACTGTTATCCAGATACTGATAAGCTGTTGCCGTAATACCTCTGGTTGAATCCCCAGGTGCAGTAACAGTTATATAAGGTGTAGACTCCAGAAAATAAGTATCCGGCGAAATCAGCCTTGCACCGGAAGCCACATGTGAAACCTGCTTCCCGATATTCCTTTTTTACTGACATTTACCTTCCAGATACCTGCTGCCGGATGAAAGAAGCGAAAATAAATCAGCTGTTTCCCGGTCATCCGCTCCATCTTTACGTAATTGACCAGCACTTTCGTCTCCACAAAAATGAAACTTAATTCCTGAGTACCTGCACCAAGAGAACTGCTCACATACAGCTTTTCTCCTGCCGGTGACTGTAACGATATCCCATAGTCATCCGGCGGATCTCCCCAAAATTCCATGGAAAATCCTTCTTCTTTATCCGCAATACGAAGTTCAACAGTATCCTGATTTTTCACATAGTCCAACTCTGCTGTATAATGATGCTGTGCTGCACCCTCATTTCCTGCTGCCACAGATACTGATACCTGAGAATCTTCATTAATATAATCTACATATCGACTCAGCTCACTGTCACCAACATGTGCGCTCTGATTGGTGCCAAGTCCCAGACAAACGGAAACCGGCATTCCCATCTCTTGTGCCATCTTCACTGCAAAAGAAATCCCCAGCATAATGTCGTCTTCCTGAAATACCGGTGCCTGTGGCGGATACTGGTAAAATTTTCTCAGATAGGATTTTGCTTTCTTTAATTTCACCACAATGATCGTTGCTTTCGGAGCTGCTCCTGAGAAATTTTCTGTGGGTACAAAATTGCCTGCTGCCAGCCTGCCATAGCTGTACCATGTCCGTTCTCATCCAATGAGGGTACAATCTCCTGTGGATTCTCCGACAGCAATGCCTGATTAATTTCCTCTCCGGTAAAAACCTTTCCATAAGGAACCTGTTCATCCTCATTTCCCGGAATTGTCTGATCCCAGATATATGCAATACGGCTTACATCTCCGTTTCGAAAGATTGGATTCAGATAATCAATCCCGGAATCAATCACTGCGATCACTGTGCCCTCTCCCTGAAGTTTCAGATAGGGATGATTATGTAACCGTGTAATCCCGGATGAATTTAATGCATCCGCATCCATAAATGTATAACACTTCGGCAAAGATGCATACGTATAGGAATTAATTTCCAGCGGACCAATCTCATTCAGCGGAATATATAGAATTCCAAACAATTCATTCACAGGAAGAAATTTTCCACCCATATTCTGTCCATGTTTTACAATAAAATCCCCGTACTCTTCATCCTGTGCCGGCGGTATTGACGGCTCAGCATGAATGCCCGGGGGGTCTTCCTGCTGTATCTGCACTTCAAAATCGTCAGGTCCGAACATTACTGTCCTCCCTGGATTTTTTATACATGATATGCACAATATATGCTCTTTATGACAATTCTAACCTTTACTGTTCAGACTGATATTCGCTTCCTGCTTTTGTTTCTTCACAACAGTCAGTAATAATATAATTCCAGCCACAGTTGTAAAAATACTGATAAACTGCGAAGTCGACAATACTCCTACGCTTCCTCTTTCAATATCTCCTCTGAAAAATTCGATCACAAATCTTCCTATACTGTAGAAAATAAGATAGCAGGCAGCCACCTGTCCATCTGCTTTCTTATGCTTTGCCACATAAAGCAGCAGCAGAAAATGGGCAAAATCCAAAAAACCGGAATAAATCTGTGTCGGGATCAGAGCAACATTGTTGGGTGCAAAATCTGAATTTGTAAACGTAACCGCCAGAGGCCCTGAAGTTTCTTTCCCATAACAGCAGCCTGCCAGAAAGCATCCAATCCTGCCAAATCCCTGTGCCAGTGCAATGGATGGCATCATCAGATCAAAATACTCCAGAAATTTCAACTTCTTTATCCTGCAGTACAGCCAGCCCACCAGAATTCCTCCGATGATTCCTCCATATACCACAAATCCATCTGATCCTATGATCTGCCTTGGATTCTGCAGAAATTCCCTCCAGTTGGTGATCCAGAACAAAATCTTCGCAGATGTAAATCCACCAATGGCGCACCACACTACCAGATAAAAAATATGTTCACATGCAAGTTTCAGTTTACGCGCTCTCTGCTCAGCCACAAACCAGGCAGCCAATACTCCCATGGCAATCATAAATCCATAACCATATACCGTCAACGGTCCTATATGTAACAATTCATTATGCATGTCTCAAATCCTCTCAAATCTTAAAATACTTCCTGTCACTCTCTCATTTTATTTATTATTCACAGTCGGATTTCTCAAATAAACCTTCAAAAACCTCCAGCAATTTTTCATTTGCATAATCATTGGCTTCATTCTCATGTACCGCTTCCGCATCTGCTTCTCCGCAGATATCCACACCGGCAATCTTTCCACTGCTTTCTTTTGCACATTCCAATACAGTCTGTACACCGGACACCAAAGTTGTCAGCCTCATATCCCCCTGGCTCCATGTCGTCTGTGCATCCTCTGTACAAAGCACATCTTTATCAACAGATATATATAATGGAAGGAATTTTTCAGCATCTTCCTGTAAACCTTCCAATTTTCTCCAATTACATACTTCACTGACTGTTTCCCTGAGAAACCAGTTTCTCTCTTCATCATTCATCACCTGAAGTTTCTCTCTGGAGAGAAATATCACTCTGTCCTTCAGATTCTCATCTACCTGCTCATAGGCTGCTTCATCCGGTCCCACAAGGATCACATATTTCAGATTCTCCAGTTCCTCCAACGCTGCCGCGATCCATCCTCCACACGACAAATCCCACCAAAGCCGGAGGTGCATATCTGTATGATTATCGTATACCAGCAGACAGAACGGTTGATCCATTCTTGTCAGCCAAAGTCTTGTCATATAGTGATAATTGCCGGAATCAATAAAATGGATTCGGCAGTTGGATAATTTTCTGTTCGTTTATTAATCTCTGCGATTGCTTCCTCATCACAATAGCAGTTTGTCCCACAGACATCCTGAAGCTCAATCCAGGATACCTGTCTGTTTTTCCAGAATTCTTCTTCTCTGTAAATTCCGGAGAAATTCATCAGTACAATGGGATTCTGTTCCTGCATATTTCACTCAGTCCTTCCATTCTTCCAGCGGTTCATCATGATTTTTCAGCATTTCCCGGATTTCTCTGCCGGGACTTTCCACGCCTTCATCCGGAGTCTGCATCTCTGCATCCAGAATGGCGTCTGCATCTGCTGCATCTGCAGTCTTCTCGGTTTCTATTTCCATCTCCGCTTCCTGAACCTGAGAATCTGTATCTTGCTTCCATTCTGTTTCATCTTCATTTAAAGATTTATCCTGCACTTTTCGTCCAGACCTGCATCTGCCGGGTCATCCCATGGTTTCTCTTTGCCATTCTCTTCCTGTTCTTTTTCAGCACAGAGTTTTTCGGATTTTTTCATTCCAAGACGAATCATGATCAAAAATACAATGTCTGCCACTCCATCAGCAGTCAGAATAATTCCGGAAAACAGGATCATCCGGGTTACACTCAAAAAGAATAGAGCAACATGGAAACACCCAACGCAATAAATACCAGACAGCCAATAAGAATAATCTTCCAGCGTCCTCTATGGGCTTTTTTCAGTCTGTAACTTCCCTTTATCTTCCAGATACTGTCAACCAGTACCAAGGCTCCCAGTAAATATGGCAGGATTTTGATCACAATTTGCGGTGTAAAGAAAAGAAAAATTCCAAGCACCATGACGATCACACCTGTAAACAGATCAAGAATCGTTGCCTTTTCCTTCTCAGCTGTATAAATAACAATATGATAAATACCGGAAGCGATCATTACCAGTCCGAATACAATCTTGCAGATAATGTTTACGGTCTGGTCCGGAACCAGGAGCAGACACAGACCAAATGCCAGATAAAAACCGATGATAAAATCTCGCTTTTTAAAAAATCAGAAACTTTTTTCCCCATAACCTTTTCCTCCTGACTGTATGATAGCAAGTCCACACCCACTCTTATTGCTTTTCGCAATCTCCGCAGGGGACTTACTTGATTCGGTTAAAAATACTATTCCATTTCTTCTAAAATAGTATAACTTCTTTCTTTCTCTTCGTCCACAGGCAACTGCATGACTTTGTGTAAAATTTGTGAATTTTTCCTTGAAGTTTTTTTAGTGCGTATTATAATTATAGCGATACTCATAAATAATACATTTGAGAGTATTGCTATAAATAAAACTATGTCATAAAATGGATATTTTTCCATAGGAAGGATTTATTTTGAAAAAACAACCAAAGAATAAAGTTTTATTTCTTATCCCTGTCGGTGTTATACTCGCCGGTGCAGTGATTTTTTTATGCACCCGCGGAAATGAGAATGATTCTGTCTGTAAAGAAAATGTAGCCCGCCTTCAGGCTCTGGAAAATTCAGACATTTCACAGACAGAAGAACAGCTTCAGGCTCTGAAACAGACAACCGGCATTTCTTCCGGTTCTGATGCTTCAGACGGTTCCGGATCTACCTGTTAAGTGATGTAGAAATCCGACAGGTTTTTGCCGGAAACGTCATCATCGGTGACTCTATCACAGAATCCATCGTAGAATACGGATATCTGGATACGGATGTGGTAGTCAGCAAACGAGGATTAAATGTAGGTGCAGCCGATGATCAGATCAGTACGGCAATTGCTCTGAATCCCTCTCATGTATTCATGCATTTGGTTCCAACGACCTGGAAATATATGGTTCGGCTTCATCAGAATTTATTGATGCATACAGGACGCAGATAAAGAAAATCCAGACAGCCTTACCAGATGTCCCAATTTATATCAACTGCATTCTGCCGATTACTGATGAAGCGATCGCACAGACTCCTGATCTTGGATATTACCCTGATTATAATGAAGGACTTATCAAACTCTGTCAGGAAATGGGATGTACCTTTATTGACAATTCAACGATTGTAACAGACAGTTCAGAGAATCTGTATGAACCGGACGGTGAACATGTGATTCAGGACTACTATCCCAAATGGCTGACAAATATGGCACAGATTGCGGGGTTAAAGGCATGAAAAATTATTTACATATTTTTATCAAAGGTGCATTTGTTCTTTTCCTTATCGCATATCTGACTGTCCTGTATACCTCCGACAGCGCAAAGAATGTACCCATGGAACAGATTGCACAGACTATGGAACAGGATTCTGATATCACTTCTTTAAATAAAGAAGCACGTTCTGATCTGAAACATTATTATCAGACAGATGACCGCAATATTGACGGTTATTTCTTCTACAAAGCTGCTTCACCCATGGCAGTAGAAGAAATCTGTATTATGAAAGCCACTGACAATACCCAGGCAAATACTTTGCTTGAAAATGCAACGCCCACCTCTCCGGTCAGAAGCAGGTATTTGAGGGCTATGGCACAGATCAGATGGCTCTTCTGAACAATGCAGTTGTTGGAAAAAAAGGAAACTATGTATATTATATGTGCGGCGCAGACGCACAGAACTGGCGCACTGCCTTTCTTTCCATGATATAAGCATTTTACTTTAATCCTCGTAACTGTTCCGCATTTTACGCTAATGGACTGCAGAACCATTACTATGGCAGTCCTCTTAATAATACCGTTAAGAGAAAATGCAGTTAAGAGAATTACTATAATATTCATAATATCCAGATTGGAGAACTTTTAATATGGTATTCAACAGTATATTTTTTATATTCTGCTTTCTTCCGGTTTTCATGCTGATCTACTACCTGGTACCGGGAAAGCTCCGCAATCTGCTGCTGTTTTTGGGCAGTCTGATCTTTTATGCCTGGGGAGAACCTGTATATGTGATCCTCATGCTGTTTTCCAGTATCTTCAACTATTATATGGGTACAGAACTGGAACGTTTATATTATGATGACAGGAAACAGAAAATTAATCTGGTCTTCTCGATCATTATAAATCTTGCAGTACTTGTGTTTTTTAAATATTATGGTTTCTTACTTAACACAATCGGAGGAATCATCGGTATCCATATCCCTCATCCGGAGCTTTCGCTGCCGATAGGACTTTCTTTCTACACTTTCCGTAATTTGTCCTATCTTTTTGATATTTATTTAAGTAAGGTCAGTGCGCAGCGAATTTCCTGACCTTTTCCGTATACAGCACAATGTTTCCTTATACCTCTGCCGGACCAATCGTACGATATACGGATATAGAGACGCAGCTGAAGCAGCGTACCATCAATATCTCCAAATTCGGTATCGGTGCAGAGCTTTTTGTCAAAGGTCTTGCAAAGAAAGTTCTTCTGGCAGATAATCTCTCGGTTTTATACAGCAGTATCTGTGGTCATCCACAGATGTCTGTATTTACTTCATGGCTTGGCATTCTGGCTTATACAATGCAGCTTTATTTTGACTTCAGCGGCTATTCGGATATGGCCATCGGTCTGGGAAAAATGCTGGGATTTGATTTTAATAAGAACTTTGATTATCCCTATATTTCCACCAGTGTTTCTGAATTCTGGAGACGCTGGCATATTTCTCTTGGAAGCTGGTTCAGAGATTATATTTATATCCCGCTTGGCGGTAATCGGGTCTCCACTCTGAAACATATCCGAAATATCCTTGTGGTATGGGCACTTACCGGTCTATGGCATGGTGCAAGCTGGAATTTTGTACTATGGGGCGTTTATTACGGACTCTTCCTTTTACTCGAAAAAATTTGTACTTCAGAAATATCTGAAAAAAATACCATCCTGGCTTTGCACTGTATACACTATGCTTGTAGTCATGATCGGATGGGTATTCTTCAGCCAGACAGACTTTGGTGCCCTTGGCCATTACCTTGGAACTATGTTTGGGATCGGAGCTTCCGGTTTCATAGACAAAACTGCACTTTACTACCTCAAGACAGGATTTATCCTTCTTCTGATCAGTATTCTTATGTGCCGTCCTGCTCCTTACCAGTACTTTAAGCGTCTGGTCAGACGCAGACCTGTTGCTGCAGTGATCATAAATCTTATTTTATTTGCATTATCGATTGCTATATGGTTTATAACTCTTACACACCATTTTTATATGCAAAATTTTAGAAGGTAAACAATATGAAAAAATCATTAAGAAATTATCGTTTATTTTTCCACAGAATGGGACTTTTGTTTTTATTTATCCCCTTGATCGTACTCATTCTGAGCATTGTGCTTCCTGACAGAGGATTTTCTGAAAAAAGAAAACCGCGTACTTTCTTCCCTGCCTCATTTAAACGGCAGTCAGATTGCTTCCGGCGGATTTGAAAAACAATTTGAAACTTATGAAAATGATCAGTTTCCACTTCGCGATCTGTGGATTACCCTGAAAGCAGGAACTGACCGTCTGATGGGCAAAGTAGAATCTAATGGCGTATACGTTGGAAAATCCGGATATCTTATGGAAGAATTTAAAGCGCCTGATCAGACACAGTATGACGCCACTGTAAAAGCAATGACTGACTTGCGCAAAAACATTCTGATCTGAAACAATATGCACTGATCGCCCCAAATTCTGTGAATATCCTGAGCGACAGGCTTCCTGCTTTTGCCCCTGTCCAGGATCAGAATTCCTGGCTTGACAGCCTCTCTGCCTCCCTGGCCGATGCAGGTGTGACCTTTATTGATGTTCGCAGCACTTTTAAAGATCACAAAATGGAAGACCTCTATTATCACACTGATCATCACTGGACTACCAGGGTGCTTATTATGCCTATCTTAAGGCAGCCAAAGATATGGGAATTGATACTTCAGCAGACACTTATGACAAAGCACCTGTCACCCGTTCTTTTCAGGGAACACTGTCTGCCAAAAGCGGTTTCCGCTCCGGCGAAAAAGATGAGATCGATGTATTTCTCCCCACCGGAGATCAGGCACTCTCTTCTGTAGTTAATTATGTAGACGAACAGAAAAAAAGTGCCAGCTTCTATGATACTGAGAAACTTGAGACAAGAGATAAATATGCATTATTCTTTGGTGGAAACCACGCTCAGATAAAGATCAGTACTCCTACTGAAACAGATAATACACTGCTTGTGCTTAAGGATTCATACGCAAACAGCTTCATCCCATTTCTTGCTCAGCATTACCGAAAGATCATAATGATTGATCCCCGTTATTACTTTGGAGATCTGGAGCAGTTAATGCAGGTTGAAAATGTTCAGGAAATTCTGTACCTGTATAATGCTAATACCTTCTTCACAGACACTTCTCTGGAGCTTGCCCTGACAACTGCTGAACAGGATTCTTCTGATACATCTGATATCAGATAATATTATATCAAAAAATCCCCACCGAAATTTCAATGCCGAGGAAACATTGACTTTCGGTGGGGATTTTTCACACATTCACACACATTTTATAACACACACTTTTCACACACTTTTTAATAATAGGTCAGGTATAACGACTGATTTAAAACAATAATACTGTGTCTTTCATTCCCCGTTCCCAGTTTATCTGTTTTTATATCAGCTGTACCTTAATGTGTATTATATCAGCATTTATGCCCACTTTTCATTTTATGCAAATTCAGCAATTTATTCTGCAAAAGTGTCCTTTGAGTCTCCAAAATGATTTACAAAATAATCATAGTACGTATCCAGTATTTCTTTCCGCCCACGAACACGTATAGGCACAAGTGTTCCATCTTCCATAATAAAATCGTCCTCTACATCCTTAATATAATCCATATTCACCAGATAACTCTGATGGCAGCGCAGAAAACGTTTCTCGTTAATTCTCTTCTCAATTTCTCCCAGCTTGTCCACTGTTATAATTTCGGAACCATCTGACAGATGCAGGGTGACATTATGTTTATCGCTGTCAATATACATGATATCATCTGTACATGGATAACGGTACTGTCTTCTGTTTTTGATTGCAACACGCCTTTTCATATCCGTTTTAAGAATCCTGTTCAGAAGTTTCATCAGTTTCTCTTCTGAAAATGATTTCAACAAATATCCGGAAGCCTGTACTTCATAACTCTCTATGGCATAATCCGGTGAGGCGGTAAGAAAAATGATCGGCACCTTACACTGTATCTGTCTCAATTTTCTTGCAGTTTCCATTCCATTAAGTTTCTTCATACAAATATCCAGAAAAAGCAGATCCATAGCAATGTATCCTTCTTCCACATCGGCTATAAGCGTCTCTCCTGAATCATATTCTACAATTGAAACCTCTTCATTTATTTCTTCAAAATACTGACACAATATTTCTTTTAAAAGAAGTCTTTCAATCTCAACATCATCACAAACGACGATCGTTTTCATGTAATTTCCCCTTTCCGTATCAATATAAAAAGCAGCTTCCAAAATCCTGTCAGTCGCAAAGTTCTGACATTTATCTGTAAACAGCACAATTTCTATTAATTATATATGCTTAATCCTACGTATTCAAGTACTTTTTTTCATTTTATTTTTACTTTTTTATAACAATCATTGTTGTTTTACTTTTTTTGTGTTATACTTATATGGCAGCTTCACTTATGACAGCACTTTGGTAAAACAATCATATACTGAACTGTTACTCTATTTAACCGAATCAGGTAAGTCCCCTGCGGAGCAGTTATTCGGTGTAAAGCTGCGTAGCAAAGCGGATGATTTTATCCGCTTGACACAGAAAGAAGGAATTATATGCGTCAGGAAAAATTTAAAATGGAACGTCAGGGATTAATAAATGTGGGAGATGAAATAGAAATTTCCGAATATCAGTCTTTTATGAATTACAGTTATATCATTGAACCGGCTGTGGCAATGTCCGGCTGTTATCCAAATGCAGAACGCATCAGATCCAGAAAAGGAATCGTAAAAAATATTGAACATACACCGCGAGGTTTTATAGTGACTGCAGAATTTGATGAATAGTTACATATATTTTTCAAACACACTTCAGAAAGGAAATTATCATGGACAATAAAATAATAATCCGTACCGCTTCTGCTGCAGATGCACCGGCACTGCTTAAAATTTACAGACCATATGTAGAAAATACAGCCATCACCTTTGAATATGATGTTCCCTCCACAGAAGAATTTGCTTCCCGGATTCAACACACTCTGAGAAAATACCCTTACCTTGTAGCTGAGGAAAAAGGAACTTGCTTGGATATGCATATGCAGGTCCTTTCCATGAAAGACCTGCATATGACTGGGCTGTGGAAACATCTATTTATGTTGATCAGTCTCTTAAACACAGAGGGATAGGCCGCAGGCTTCATGATGCCCTTGAAACCGCTTTACGTGAGCAGGGTATCTTGAATATGAATGCCTGCATTGCCTATCCTCCAAAGGAAGATGAACATCTTGACAAAAACAGTGTGGAATTTCACACTCATATGGGATATCGTCTTGTAGGTGAGTTCCATAAATGCGGTTACAAATTCAACCACTGGTATAATATGGTCTGGATGGAGAAGCTGATCGGTGAACATCTGACAGTTCAGGAGCCACCGAAATTCCCTCTCCTGTAGCCTGTTATTTCTGTGACTTCCAGAAATTATCAGAATCAATCCTGTGTCACTATCGCAAGTGTCAGTATACATTAACACAAAAAAAACCTTAGAAGATATTTCTAAGGTTTTTCAAGAGGTGCCACCCGGATTTGAACCGGGGATAGAGGTGTTGCAGACCTTTGCCTTACCACTTGGCTATGGCACCATATTCACTTTTTATTATATGTAAGAAATCTTACATAATGACTCCAAGGGGATTTGAACCCCTGTTACCGCCGTGAAAGGGCGGTGTCTTAACCGCTTGACCATGGAGCCTGGTAGAAAATTGAATTTGATATCGGACTTCATGTTTCCGAAAACTCCCCCTGTTGGACTCGAACCAACGACACTGCGGTTAACAGCCGCATGCTCTACCGACTGAGCTAAGGAGGAATAAAGGTTTGCACCTTCAAAACTACATACATGTTGACATTTCCTTGAGATTCATTCTTCCTGCGATTCTTGGTCAAGCCCTCACCCGATTAGTAACAGTCAGCTCCATGTGTTGCCACACTTCCACCTCTGCCCTATCTACCTCGTCGTCTTCAAGGGGGTTTACTTCTTTCGAATGGGATATCTCATCTTAAGGGGGGCTTCACGCTTAGATGCCTTCAGCGTTTATCCCTTCCGGGCTTGGCTACTCGGCCGTAGACTTGGCAGTCTAACCGATGCACCAGCGGCCCGTCCATCCCGGTCCTCTCGTACTAAGGACAGCTCCTCTCAGATATCCTACGCCCACGCCGGATAGGG
>ENA-OQAS01000900-OQAS01000900.1-human-gut-metagenome-genome-assembly--contig:-NODE-900-length-14913-cov-3.860408_pt1 | contig 14913 bp, 23 predicted proteins | sample MGYA00242733_ERZ504523 | MGnify/ENA primary metagenome ERZ504523 (study PRJEB26092, sample SAMD00036239) | human gut metagenome | host: Homo sapiens | study: EMG produced TPA metagenomics assembly of... | reverse complement strand
ACTTGTATTTATTTTATATTTTTATTTCGTATTTATTGAAAGACAATTTTCTTCTGAATTGGCAAAACTTCAAGCATATGCACACAAACTGGAAAATCTGGCTTTAAACACTGAACCAGTTAAGCCATGCAATAATAATAATCTTATAGATGCACTTGAAAATAGTTTTTATGAAATGCATATTAAACTTTTAAAAAAAGAACAGTTGCAAAAAAGTTCTCTTCAATATATTTCTCACGAAATGAAATCTCCTATCATGATTATAGAAAGCTATGCCGTTTCAGCTAAAGAAAAAATTTATCCGATAGGAACTTTAGATGATTCTTTAAATATTATACTAGAGCAAACAACCAGAATGAAAGAAAAGGTTTCGTCACTATTACAGTATGTAACGCTTAGTACGAAAGAAATTCAAAAAGAAATTTTTAGTTTGTCTGATATGTTTGATACGATTTTTGCCGATTATCATACACAAATCCACATGGTAAAGTATGTACATTTTCACATCCATCCATATTTAAATATTTTTGCTGACAGGCATAAAATACGGGTAGTTCTGGAAAACATTTTGGAAAATCAGCTTAAATACAAAGATTCTCAAATAGCGATCAGGGCTTACCAAAATCAGAAAGATCAAATTATCATATTATTTTATAACGACGGAGCATCTATCGGCCCCGAGTTAAAAAACCAAATCTTTACGCCATTTGCAAAAGGCTACAATGGCTCCAATGGTCTTGGGCTGTCTATCACTAAAACGATTCTTCTCCAACACCAGGGAGATATAGAACTCTTATCAACACGAAAGGGAACGCTTTTTCGCATAACCATTCCTATGTCAATATCAAGTTGTTGCTCCATTGATTCTGGCAAATCTTAACATTGTTCAAAACACCTGTATCTTTTAAAAGACGTGAATCACATTTCTATGGTTCACGTCTTTTTATCAATTATTTGATCTTAATGCTTGGTTGTCCACTTCGTATCCGTTTTAATATCTTGTACTGCCGTTCTAATTCTGCTTATTCATCCATCTGCAATCTCTTTTGATTGGTATAACCCGAATCCGGACGCTTTTTGATACGTGCATGAAGGCGCACTTTCTTAGATACTGTTAAGGGATCTTTACCGGTAATTCTTCCAATTTCTGAGAAGCTTTTGTTCTCGGTAAGACCTTTCTCGATATTAACACGCTGTTCAAATGTTAAATACTGCATGGCAGGAGATCTTCTGGTAACAGAAAAAGGTGAGGGACGCCGAATCTGGTATTACTATGATTCCGCAGCAAATCCTGTTTCAATGCGAGTGTCAGGAAAAGACTATTTTTACGTAAGAAATCTCCAGAATGATGTCATTGCACTGATTGACGATGCAGGAGAGACTGTAGTAGAATACAAGTATAACAGCTGGGGAAAAATCCTGAGCATCACCGGCAGCAAAGCCGGCACCATCGGAAAAACAAACCCGTTCCGCTACAGAGGCTACTACTACGATGAAGAAACCGGAATGTACTATCTGAAGAACCGGTATTATGATCCGGAGATCCGGAGGTTTATCAGTGCGGATTCGTATATTTCCGGATTTAACAGCACAATGTGCAATGTATTCTGCTATTGTGGAAATAATCCGGTATCTAATAGAGATCCAGAGGGAACTTCTTTAAAAAGATAGTGCATTTTTTAAAATCTACATGGAAAAAAACGAAGAAAGCGGTTGCTAAGGTATATAATTTTGTAAGGGAAAATGTTGCAACATTTGTTGGAACAGAAAGTTATCAGACCAGTAAAGTAGATGAAGTTTTAGAAAAGTTATATTGGCTTACGTATAATTTGGCATATAAAATATATGAGAAACGTATTGATGGGAAAGGTATTCCCACCAATACAAAACGGTATGTATTTAATAATTAGGGGGGATCATAATAAACCGAAAAAGAAAAAATAATATACCTGAAAAAATTTTGTTATTTTGTATTTTATTTTTGTCATATCGTTGGATTTTTGAAGATGATAGATTCACATTTGCAGTAGCCGGTTTGGGATATATGGCATTGACTGGATGGGTATTCAGATTTGGCGGAAGAGCGGATCAGGATATTTCTTCGGAAAGTGTAGATGAAAATCCTCTATATGTTTATGGGATGATGAGAAAAAATCGAAAATGGTTTTCCGGAATCAGAGGTTGTTTTCTGTTTCAAATGTTGCTTTTGACAGATGTTTTTTTTGCAGCAGTATATTCCTGTTGGAAATGTTGGACGAATAGCAGTGGGAATGATGCGATTGAAAAAGCGTTATTATCACTGCATATTTTAATGATAGTGGGGTATGTTGAATTTCTGAAGCATAGTGTTAGGATTCATGCAAGAAGCTACATGTATATAGAGAATAAAAAAGGAATCTGGATGCCATTCAGTTTTATTTGTTACAAATACGAGAAGTTAATAGATATCAAAATAACTTTTCCAGAAGAGGTCGAAGAGCGAAACGTTGTATTTGAAAAAGAGCTTTTACATAACCAGTACCAAAAAAAAGTCAGAATATGAACTGGACGAAAAAGGAAAAGTAAGTTTTTTCAAGAAAAATAGAAATAATCAGGTGAATATCTGGGCGCTTATAGATATTACAGATATGGATAGAAATGATGTTTTGTTGTTAAATGATAAATTTGCAGAGTTCTGGATCAATGAGATGAGCAGAGAAGAAAAAAAGAAGGATATTCGTTTTACATTTGTAATCCAGGTAGATGAAATAAATGATTACCTGCAGGAAACTTTTTATGAAAGCGGGGGAATCTTTATGGATAAGCACAGAAGCCGGCTGCCTGTATTATATGTACGCAAACACGATATCCTGAAAGTAAAATGGCTGATGATAATTCAAAATATATAAGTATCAATAAGGAAATGAGAAAAGAGTTAAAGAAAATATATGATGATTCGGAGATAGAATCCATTAATAGCTGAAGAAAGGAATCATATGGCGAATCTGATATTGAGCATTTTTCGAAAGAGTTATAACAATATTAATGTTTATTGCATTGGCAGTTGCTCTCGTATGCAAGAAAAAATCTAAAAAAGTACCGCTTTTATTCGGTCACAACCGAGTCAGTCATGACCGAATAAAAATATGTACATATCTACTCCTCAAACCTGCAAAGCGCCTTCTGCTGTGCTCCATAAATGGAGTGATTTCCATTGACCAGATAAGCGAGGATGCATACCAGGATAAGGGGGATGGTGTTTCGGGTGCCGAAGACTTCCAGGCCGATGAGGATCGGGGCGATGAGGGTGTTGGTGGCGCTGCCGAATACTGCGGCGTAGCCAAGTGCCCCACAGATCATCGGAGGGATCCCGAGGATGGAACCTAAGACGACTCCAAGGGAAGCGCCGATGGAGAACAGTGGTGTCACTTCGCCGCCCTGAAAACCGATGGCAAGTGTAAATACAGTAAACAGAAGCTTCAGAATCCAGTCATATCCGTAGATCGTTTCTCCGGCAAAGGAAGCGGAGATGAGATTGGTTCCAAGACCTGTGTAGCGTCCGCCGTGGATCACAAACAGCAGAGCTGCCAGTGGAATGGCCATGACACCGATGCGGATCAGAGGATTTGAAATTTTTTTCCCCGAATAATTCTTTGCTTTCTGAAGAAGTACGGAAAAGCATCGTCCGGCGAGACCAAAGGCAAGTCCGAGAGCAATGAGAGAGATCATGCTTCGGAGATCGGTCATAGTCCAGGTGTCCTGGATATCCACAGCAAATTTCCAGTCCCAGGAAATGAGAGGTGAAGGAGGCTGTATATGCGGCAATAAGTGCCGGCAGCAGCGCATCGTACTCAAGATATCCGGCAACGATCACCTCCATGGCAAAAAATACAGCGGCCAGTGGCGTCTGGAACAGACCGCCAAAACCGGCAGCCATACCGGTGATCAGCATGACAGGCTTATTTTCCCGGATATGCAGCCTGCGTCCTGCCTCGTGAGAGAGTGTAGCACCGATCTGCACGGCAACACCTTCACGGCCGGCACTTCCTCCGAAGAGATGAGTGATCCAGGTGCCGAGCATTACCAGAGGGACAAGGGCCAGAGGAATCTGGTCTCTTTTTCTGCCCGGTTTCGAAGATCAGGGACATGCCCTTTAAGCTTAAGGTGCTGAATGATGATACATCCATACAATAAGAAGTCCGGCCAGAGGCAGGAAGGGCAGCAGGCAGCGCCAGTGTGCAGTGCGAAAAGCAGAGATCGCCAGCAGGCCCCGGCCGAAGATAGTATCTACGATCCCGACGCAGATTCCCACCACCACTGCAAGGACAGCATATTTCAGCTGCAGAATCCGATGTTCTTTTTGGATAGTTTCTTTTGTCATAGTAACTCCTTTCAATCTCCCCGTTTTGAAAAATCCATCAAAAAAGCTGGTAACCCCGTGCATTGCACAGAAGTCATCAGCTCATTGGCGGTTTCGATAAAGATCGGGGGAGAACTTCATTCCCTTTCTGCCTGAGAGTATAGCATCCGAGGCTGATATCGTCAATAGTCAGACGGAAATCCGGAGTATCTTATTTGTTACAGGTGTGCTATGATTAAACAAATCGGCAGGTTACGGGTAAAACAGTAAAGCGTAATGTGCTGCGACTAAGACCTGGACATATGAGAATGTAAAAATAACGGAGGAGACACCATGGAAGAACCAAGAATTGACAAAACGATCTATACAGGAAGACCGGAGAACACCGAGGGCCGTCTGGAGAAGGAAATCGCAGTGTACGATTTTCTGGACAGTCTTGGGATTGAATATAAAAGAGCAGATCATGAGGCGCTGATGACCATGGAGGCCTGCGAGGCAGTGGATCAGCTTCTGGGAGCGCAGATATGCAAAAATCTTTTTCTCTGCAACCGACAGAAAACGGATTTCTATCTGCTGCTGATGCCGGGAGAGAAGCCGTTTAAAACAAAATTTCTGTCCAAACAGATCGGGACAGCCAGACTTTCCTTTGCAGACGGAGAGCAAATGAGGAATATCTGAACATTACCCCGGGATCCTTAAGTCTGATGGGACTGATCTTTGACAGAGAAAAGAAGGTACATCTGGTGATCGATAAAGAAGTTCTGGATGAAGAATATTTCGGATGCCATCCGTGTATCAATACTTCCACTCTGTTGATGAAGACCAGTGATGTAAAAGAAAAAATCCTGCCGGCGCTGGGCCACGAATATCAGGTGGTCGAGCTGCGACAGAATAGAAAATCAACGTATGGGTGTAAGTCCTTTTTGTTGGACTCTGCTATGATGTAATGGGGGCGCTGCTTGACCTCCATATAGGTTTTGGCTATGTATTGTCCCATGATACCCAGGCAGAAAAGCTGCAGGCCGCCGATGAAGATGATGACACAGATGGTGGAAGCCCAGCCTGGGACCGGATCATCAAAGATCAGCTTTCGGACGATGATGGCTACCAGGACCAGAAAGGAGAAACCGGTCATGGTCGTTCCGAACCAGGAGGCGATGGTCAGCGGTACCTGAGAAAAATTGATGATGCCGCTGACGGCGTATTTAAACAGCTTCCAGAAGTTCCATTTGGTCTCACCGGCTACGCGTTCGATATTTTTGTAGGGGAGCCAGCAGGTGCGGAAACCGATCCAGCCGAAGATTCCCTTGGAGAAGCGGTTGTACTCACTCATGGAGACGATGGCATCCACCATACTGTGCTTCATCAGACGGAAGTCTCTGGCGCCGTCCACAATATCTGCATCCGAGATCTTATTGATCAGCTGATAAAATTTCCGGGCAAAAAAGCTCCGGATAGGTGGCTCTCCGTCACGGCTGACACGTCTGGTTGCAACGCTGTCATATTCTCCGGATTCCAGCTTCTCCAGCATTTCCGGAAGAAGGGACGGCGGATCCTGAAGATCAGCGTCCATCACTGCTACATAATCGCCGCCGGCATTGCAGAAGCCTGCATACATGGCAGCTTCCTTTCCAAAGTTTCTGGAAAAAGAAAGATAGATCACATGAGGATCCTTTTCGGAAAGTTCTTTTAAAATCTCAAGGGTTCTGTCTCTGGAACCGTCATTCACAAAGATCAGTTCATAATCACAGTTCATTTGCCTGAGGACAGAAGTGGCTTCCGGGTAAAAAAGCGGAAGAGATTCTTCCTCATTGAAGCATGGTATAATTAAAGAAATCATTTTTTGCCTCGTTTTCCAGATCATAATAAATGATCATTTTGGCGGATATCTGTAGTCCGCCCTGGTTTCAGGTTGCTTTTGGATGGGTACTATCATATCATATTTGTCCGGAATCGGCTATAAAACAGGGGATTTTTTCTTGCACCGCTGTTTTTTTTGTGATAAACTGTAAAAAAGAACAGAAAAAAAGACAAACAAGAGGTGTGATATGCTGGAAAAATTTAACAGCTTTATGGAGAAATGGATGGCTTTTGTGACGCCGGCTTGTCTGCTTACGGGGGTACTGTTTCCGGATATTGCGAAGCATGGCGTGCCCTATGTGACGTATGCTTTTGCGTTTATGACCTTTATCGGCGCACTGAAATCCAGATTCCGTGATGTGGCAGATGTGTTTAAGCGGCCGCTTCCGTTGATCCTGATGCTGCTGGTCCTTCATGTGCTGGGACCGGTGGCGCCTGCGGTCTGGGACATCTTCTGTTCCCGGGCAATATGAATTATATCACAGGAATGGTGCTGGAATTTTCCGTACCTGCAGCGGTGATCAGTCTGATGTGGGTATCCATTTATAATGGAAACAGTCCGCTGTCACTTTCGCTGGTTGTGATCGATACGATCCTGGCTCCCTTTCTGATCCCGGCAGTATTGAAGCTTCTGGTGGCTCCAGCGTAAAAATGGATACTGTGGGAATGATGAAGGAGCTGGTTTTCATGATCGCTCTGCCGGCAGTCCTTGCCATGTGCCTTAATGAAGTCAGCCATGGAAAGGTTATGGAGACCTGGCCGAAAAAGCTGGCACCTTTTTCAAAAATGTGCCTGATCTTTGTGGTAACTTCCAATTCCTCCAAGGTTTCTCCTTATATGAAGCATCTTAACGGAGAACGGCTGGAGGTAGCAGCAGCAATCTTGGTCCTGGCAGCAGGGGGATATGCCATCGGCTGGATCATTGCCATTCTTACAAGGCAGAATAAAGCGGTAACAGTTTCCATGATCTATGGTTCCGGAATGCGGAATATCAGCGCCGGTGCGGTGATCGCGGGAGCGTATTTTCCGGTGGAAACATTATTTCCGGTTATGATCGGAACGTTATTTCAGCAGATCCTGGCGGCTTTTTACGGAAGTATGATGCGCCGGATCCAGACCGGACAGCAGGAAAGGGAGAAGGAGCATGGAGTTTCAGCATGAATTGATCATTCCCAATGAGGGATTTCCTTTTAAGCTTTTTCTTTTTGAAGGAAGAAACGGAAATTATGTAAGGGAAAAACACTGGCATACTTCGATCGAGATCTTTGCGGTGATGGAGGGGAGCCTTTATTTCTATATCGATGAGAAAGAGTATCCGCTGAAGGCAGGGGAGTTTCTGATCATTAATTCCAATGAAGTACATTCTATTCAGGCGCCAGTACGTAATGAGACCATCGTACTGCAGATCCCGCTGAAGCAGTTTTCGGATTATTTTACCGCTCAGAGGTTCATCCGTTTTCGGAGCAGAAACGAAGAGTCTGAGGAAACAGACAGGCGGATGGTTTCTCTGATCCGGGAGATGTATCGGGTGTACGTATCCGGGGAAACGGGGTACGAATTCCGTATCAGGGCAGTGTTCTATGAAGTCCTTTATCTTATGGTTTCCGCATACAGGGAAACAGAGGTGGAGGAGAATGCGCTGAAGATCAGCCGCAGATTGGATGCTTTGTCAAAAATAACCACTTATATGCGGGAGCATTACAAGGAGGATCTCAGGCTTTCCGGACTTGCAGCCATGTTCGGATATTCCGATGCATATCTGTCAAGGATGTTCCGGAAATATGCGAAGGTCAATTTTAAGACATATTTACAGGATATCCGCATGGCATACGCCTATAAGGAGCTTTTGAATACAGATCATACCATCAGCTCCATCGCACTTGACAACGGGTTTGCAAGCAGCAGGGCTTTTTCCAGGGAATTTGTAAAGCGTTACGGGATCCTGCCGGGAAGAGTGGAGCGTCAGAATCATAAAAATGTCAAAAAAGTGCTATGAATGAGTCAAGAAAGCGGCGAAAAGCATACCATGATGTGGTATGCTTTTCAGTTCAAAACGAAGATACAGAGAAGCTGTGAAACAGTAATTTTGTAAGGAGGGTTAAATCGTGAAAATTCAGAAAGTAACAGATCCGGCTTTCCGCAGATACGGAAAGGTTCTGGAGGGATACAATTTCGGTCCGCTTCTGAAGGAGATGAAGCATACACCGGTTCCGGAGGATGTGGTATATGTTCCGTCAGCAGAGGAGCTGGAAGCTCTCGATGTGGAAAAAGAGCTGAAAAACAGAGCGTTTGGTGGATTACCTGTCCAGATCGGATATTGCAATGGTCACAATAAAAAGCTGAATGCCCTGGAATATCATGGAATTCCGAGATCAATGTAGCAGTGACAGATCTTGTACTGCTTATCGGACATCAGCAGGATATAGAAGAGGATCTTACATACGATACCTCAAAGGTGGAGGCATTTCTGGTACCGGCAGGAACCGGGATCGAGGTTTATGCAACAACTCTCCACTATGCACCATGTCATGTGAATGAGAGCGGATTTCAGTGTGTAGTTGTTCTTCCGAGAGGAACCAACACAGAGATTGATTTTCAATGTCAGAGGACGGAGAGGACGGTCTGATGACAGCTAGGAATAAATGGCTTATCGCTCATGAGGATGCGAAGATCGAAGGCGCATTCAATGGATTGAAGGGTGAAAATGTCACACTTGACTGATTTTTGATGAAGTGAATAGTTACAAACGAACAATAATATCACCGGTGGAAAATCTGCCGGATATAAAAAGGAGAATGAAGATTATGAACAACATGCCAGAAGTTAAGATCGGAATCGTTGCAGTCAGCAGAGATTGTTTTCCGGAAAGTCTTTCCGTAAACAGGAGAAAAGCTCTTGTAGAAGCTTACACAAAGAAATACGATGCAAAGGATATCTACGAATGTCCGGTCTGTATCGTAGAGAGTGAGATCCATATGGTCCAGGCTCTGGAGGATATCAAAAAAGCAGGCTGTAACGCACTCTGTGTATATCTTGGAAACTTCGGGCCGGAGATTTCTGAGACACTTCTTGCAAAACATTTCGAGGGACCCAAGATGTTCATCGCAGCAGCAGAGGAAACACAGGATAATCTTTGCCAGGGACGTGGAGATGCTTACTGCGGTATGCTGAATGCAAGCTACAACCTGCAGCTTCGTAATGTAAAAGCCTATATTCCGGAGTATCCGTAGGTGATGCAGAGGACTGCGCGGATATGATCCATGAATTCCTTCCTATCGCAAGAGCGATCGAGGGATTGAGCAACCTGAAGATCATCAGCTTCGGACCGCGTCCTACAAACTTCCTTGCCTGCAATGCACCGATCAAACAGCTTTACAACCTTGGCGTTGAGATCGAGGAGAACTCAGAGCTGGATCTTTTCGAGGCATTCAACAAGCATGAAGGTGATGAAAGGATCCCGGCGATCGTAAAAGAGATGGAAGAAGAGCTTGGTGCGGGAAACAAGAAACCTGAGATCCTTCCGAAGCTTGCACAGTACGAGCTGACTCTGAAGGACTGGGTAAGAGATCACAAAGGATATCGTAAATATGTAACACTGACAGGAAAATGCTGGCCTGCATTCCAGACACAGTTGGATTTGTTCCATGTTATGTAAACAGTCGTCTGACAGCACAGGGCATTCCGGTATCCTGTGAGGTTGATATCTATGGTACATTAAGTGAGTTTATCGGACAGGTAGTAAGTGATGATATCGTTACACTTCTTGATATCAATAACTCCGTTCCGAAGGATATGTACAAAGAATCTATCGAAGGAAAATTCAACTATACACTTCAGGATACCTTTATGGGATTCCATTGTGGAAACACAGCATCCAGCAAGCTGTCCTTCTGTGAGATGAAATATCAGATGATCATGGCAAGATCCCTTCCGATCGAGGTTACAAACGGAACTCTTGAGGGAGATATCAAGCCTGGCGATATCACCTTCTATCGTCTGCAGAGTACAGCGGACAACAAGCTTCGTGCATATATCGCACACGGCGAGGTTCTTCCGGTTGCAACACGTTCCTTCGGTGCTATCGGTGTATTTGCAATTCCGGAGATGGGACGTTTCTACCGTCACGTGCTGATCGAGGGAGGATTCCCGCATCACGGTGCTGTAGCATTCGGACATCACGGAAAAGCTCTTTTCGAGGTATTCAAATATATCGGTGTACCGGTTGAAGAGATCGGTTACAATCAGCCGGCAGGCGTGAGATATCCGACAGAGAATCCTTGGAGATAATTAAAACAGGCAGATAAGATCATCCGCAGATGCGGACTGATCCTGCTAAATCAAGTACGATTCAGAAACCGCGAGCTCTCAGGCGTGCAGACGCTGCGAACTGAGAGCCGCGGTTTCTGTATTTACAGGAGGAAAAAATTATTATGTATTATATTGGCGTTGATCTTGGAACTTCCGCTGTAAAGCTTCTTCTTATGGAAGGATCCGGAAAGATCTGCAACATCGTATCAAAAGAATATCCGCTGTTCTTCCCCCATCCGGGCTGGTCTGAGCAGAATCCGGAGGACTGGTTCGCCCAGAGCATGGAAGGGATCAAAGAGCTCACAGAAGGGATTGACCGCAAGAAGTAGCAGGAATCGGTTTTGGCGGCCAGATGCACGGTCTTGTAACTCTGGATAAAGATGACAATGTGATTCGTCCGGCGATTCTCTGGAATGACGGCCGTACAGGTGAGGAAACAGAATACCTGAATTCAGTCATCGGAAAAGATAAACTCTCTCAGTACACAGCAAACATTGCATTTGCAGGTTTCACTGCGCCGAAGATCCTCTGGATGCAGAAGCATGAGCCTGAGAATTTTAAAAAGGTTGTAAAGATCATGCTTCCGAAGGATTATCTTGCCTATCGTTTAAGCGGATCCTTCTGCACAGATGTTTCCGATGCTTCAGGTATGCTTCTTCTGGATGTGAAGAACCGCTGCTGGTCAAAGGAAATGCTTGAGATCTGCCATATCACAGAGGCACAGCTTCCGAAGCTGTACGAGAGCTGGCAGGTAGTCGGAAACCTGAAAGCGGAAGTTGCAAAAGAGCTTGGCTTCTCAGAAGATGTGAAGGTTGTAGCAGGTGCAGGCGACAATGCTGCGGCAGCTGTGGGAACAGGAACGGTTGGCGATGGCCAGTGCAACATTTCCCTTGGAACATCCGGTACGATCTTTATTTCCAGCAAAGATTTCGGAGTGGATGAAAACAATGCACTTCATTCCTTTGACCATGCAGATGGAAGCTATCATCTGATGGGATGTATGTTAAGTGCTGCTTCCTGCAACAAATGGTGGTCAGAGGAGATTCTTAAGACAAAGGATTTCGCGGCAGAGCAGGCACCGATCCAAAAGCTTGGCGAGAATCAGGTATTCTTTCTTCCATATCTGATGGGAGAGAGATCTCCGCATAACAACCCGGATGCAAGAGGCGTATTTTTCGGAATGTCCATGGATACCACGAGAGCAGATATGACCCAGGCTGTTCTGGAAGGAGTTGCTTTCGGACTTCGAGATTCCCTTGAGGTTGCAAGAAGCCTCGGGATCCATATTGAGCGCACCAAGATCTGCGGCGGCGGAGCAAGAGCCTCTCTGGAAAAAGATCATCGCAAATGTGATGAACCTGAAGGTGGATGTGCCGGAGAATGAGGAAGGTCCGTCCATGGGCGGTGCAATGCTGGCAGCAGTAGGCTGCGGTGAATACCCGGATGTGGAAACGATCTGTAATAAGCTGGTCAGGGTAGTAGATACGGTAGAACCGGAACCGGAGCTGGTTGCAAAATATGAAGAAAAATACCGGAAATTCCGCAAACTGTATCCGGCAATGAAAGAGCTGTTCAGATAACAGCCATTTTCACAGATAAATATTGTTCCGCTTCATAGGTATGGAGCACTGAACGGTTAAAGATCAGGAGCATGTCACAGCTCCTGATTTTTTCTGTACTGTCTTGGTGTACAGCCCTTGATTTTCGTAAAGACCTTTGTGTAATAATTAGAGTCCGAAAAACCGGACAGTAGTCCTGATTCCGTAATAGAACAGGAGGGATTTTCCAGATATTCCAGGCTGCGTTCAATGCGGTATTCCTGGATGTATCCGAAGAGTGTGATATTCATGCATTTTTTGAAAAGCCGGCTGCATTCGCTGGGACTTAAGTGGATCAGTCTGCGACATCATTCAGGAGGATCTTTCAGAGTAGTGTTCTGCGATATAGGACATGATCTGACGGATGCGGCGGTAGTTTCTTCATCCTGACCGGATGGAAGAGTTGCCTGGGAGATCGTATTTTCATACAAGATTTTCCAGAAGTGCTGCAGTCTGGCGATGATCTCAAATTCATACATGGGTTCCCGGCTGCAGTCCAGGTCGATGATGTCACGGATATCTTTTATGGCCTCGGAGTGCCATTTGCAGGATAGATCAAGCGGTACGGCGGACAGGGAAAAGCTTCGGAGGATCGGTTCTGTATATTTCTGGAAAAGAAGGCTTCCCGAAAATCCGTAGATCAGTTTGGGGTCAAAGGTTATGGGGATATACTGACAGTCCTGATCCTGATACATATATCCGGCATGAAGGGCATTGGCATTGCCAAAGATTGCCTGTCCCTCTTTCAGGTGAAAGGTATTCTGATTGATCTTGTAGAGCATTTCGCCCTTTTCGATATAGGTAAGCTCGATCTCCGGATGCCAGTGCCACAGAAAGGAACCGGTCTCATAGCCGGAAAGCCGCTCGTAGCTTACCAGGAATGGGAAGGAGCTGTCTCCGTGTTTTTTCAGTTCTTTTCCGGCGGGATCTGTGATGATCTGCAAGGTGTTACCTCCTTCCTTCTGTGCGCGGATCCTGAAGTGTATATCTGCTTTTCATAGTGGAATTTATTTTAGCAGAAAAGGCAGAAAATGCAAAGGGATATTCCGGGATCACCACAAAATAATACGGTTTTTACACAAAATTGTTATGGACAGAAAAGACGGAACTGTTATAATAAAAGTACATGAAGCGTTACTATTCACTGGTAATATTCCGCGCATTGCGAAGCGTGTTGCTGAGAACGGAGTGAACAGTAACCATGAAGCGTGACAGAGCGGAAGATTTTTTCAGGTTCTTCCGGATCTGGGGTGTAAACTATATAACAGGAGGAAGAAAAAATGGGAACAATTAAAATTCCGGCAGCAGACGTGCTGAAAAAAATCTATGGTGAAACAGAGGAAAGCAGCGCCCGTTATACCAATCTTGCTGTAAATTTCGAGAAGAAATATCATCATGACAAGGCTGAGTTTTTTACTGCTCCGGGCCGTACGGAGATCATTGGCAACCATGTTGATCATAACGGCGGTCAGATCATTGCGGCAAGTATCGATCTGGATACCATCGGTGCTGCTTATCCAAACGGAACCAATGTGATCCATATGATCAGCGAGGGTTACAAACAGGAAGTAGTTGTTGATCTTGACAAGCTCAGCACAGAAACCTATACAAAAGGTACAGATGCTCTTGTTGCAGGTATTATGGAGTATATGCAGAAAAAAGGCTATGCTACCGGTGGATTTGACGCTTATGTTTCCACCAAGGTTATTGCCGCTGCAGGTGTAAGCTCTTCTGCTTCCTTTGAGATGCTTGTATGTGCGATCACCAATTATTTCTTTAATGAAGGTAAGCTGGAGTATGGCGAGTATGCGAGAGCAGGTCAGTATGCTGAGAATGTTTACTGGAAAAAGGCTTCCGGTCTGATGGACCAGATGGCTTGTGCTGCCGGCGGCCCGATCCTTCTGGATTTCTCTGATAAAGAGAATATCAGCTGTGAGAAGATCGCATTTTCCTTTGAGGATATGGGCTGCAGACTTGTGATCGTAAATACCGGTAAGGGCCATGCAGATCTCAGTGAGGAATATTCTTCTATTCCTATGGAGATGCGTGAGGCTGCGAAGGCTATGGGCGTAGAGCTTCTCTGTGAGTCCAATATGGAGAATCTTCTGGCACATGTGAAGGATATTCCGAATGACCGTGCTGTTCTTCGTGCGATGCATTTTTATGAAGAGAACAGACGTGTTGCAGATGCTGTGAAGGCTGTTGAGAATAAAGACGGTGAGGGATTCCTGCGTCTTCTTGAGGAGTCCGGTAATTCTTCCTGGGAGTGGCTGCAGAACTGTTATTCTCTGCAGAATTGCAAGGAGCAGAAGATCACGTTGAGTCTGGCACTTACCAAGCTGTTTCTGAATAAGATCGGTGCTGGTATCTGCAGAGTTCATGGTGGTGGTTTTGCAGGAGTTATCATGTGCGTGCTTCCGATCGAGAATGCAGATGCGTATGTGGACTATATGGCTCAGTATGTCGGAAGGGAAAATGTCTATCCGATGAATATCAGGAGTACAGGGGCTGTTCATGTTGAGTAATTTTTGACGGTATAACGAACGTCATGGAGGGCGGTTTGTTTCTGAATGCGGCTTTGGCGGCATCCGGAAATGAATCGCCCTTTGCGCTGTACTATGATTTTTATTTTTACTATAAATGAGCAAATTTGAAAAATTGCACAAAACTACACTGCGAATTTCATAAATGAATCAAAATCATTGCTTTCCTTTGCGCATTGAAAAAGATAACGATACTTTCCAGCTGAATGGTATCACAGATTTCGTGATATCCAGTTTCAAACGAACAGAACCTACCAGTACCCAC
>ENA-OQAS01000898-OQAS01000898.1-human-gut-metagenome-genome-assembly--contig:-NODE-898-length-14919-cov-2.202948_pt1 | contig 14919 bp, 13 predicted proteins | sample MGYA00242733_ERZ504523 | MGnify/ENA primary metagenome ERZ504523 (study PRJEB26092, sample SAMD00036239) | human gut metagenome | host: Homo sapiens | study: EMG produced TPA metagenomics assembly of... | reverse complement strand
CTTTTCTCCGCGGTGACGCAGAGGCAAGTACAATTCGACTCATAATGTGACAACCTCCTTCAGGTGAAACGAATAGATGAGTTTTTCTTCCGCCACCATTTTTTTGTATCCGTAGAAAATACACGGCTTAATGCATCTGCATACAGCTGAAGCTGTGTCTGATAGCGCATCAAAAGTTCCTGCGCCTGTTTTACCCGGTCCGTCTTGTAATCCAGCAAAATAATTTTATCATTTTCCATCCAGAAAACATCTATGATTCCCTGTACCAGCACCGTCCCGCCGGATGCCTCCATCTGATGCTGCATCACAAACGGTCTCTCCCGGTACAGATCCCCACGCACAGCTGCTGCTGCCATCCGGGGAGCAATCGGACTTTCTACAAACGCTTCGATCATTTCCGGAATAACAAGCGCATACCATTCCCCCGGCAGTTGTCCGTTTGCAAGCATCCGGTCCAGTTCCTGTTTCACAAATGCAGAAACTGCTCCCGCATCAGAGGTATCTATATCTGCAATCGCAGCAAAATCCAGACATTCCATCACCCGGTGCACCGCGGTTCCCCGCATAGCACCCTGATTTACGTTTTCAGCTGCCGGATACTCCCTGTCCTCTTCTCTTGCAAAGTCCGGAACATACACATTTCGGTCTTCCTGCAGAAAATCCGGCACCACGGCTTCTCCCTCGGACCTGTCATACTGTAAGACAAGCGATGCATGCTTCAGTTCCGAAACCGAATATTTACTTTTTTTTGCCGGCCTCACTCTGATATGGGTAACGGTAGGAAAACCACTGGTCATACTGCTGAAGCAGTTCCGGTTTCGCATGATCGATATGCTGCAGAAGTTCCTCATAATTTTCCCTGCTGTCTGCCGCCTGTTCCACCTCTTCCCATACAATTTTTTCCGGTGGAACACATCGAGCGTATATTTCTGCGGATAAGAAAGCATGGCCGGAAGAATCCAGTCCAGGTAACTGCTGCCCGGACCCTCTGCCGGTAACTGACCGGCTTCCCCGGAAGTACATTTCCGGTATATCCGGAACGTTTTTGGGGCATCTTTGATCATTCCGGTCAAAACCAGTTTTTCTTTTGCCCTCGTCAGTGCCACATACAATACGCGCAGTTCCTCTCCAAGATTTTCCCTGCGGATCCGGTCCGCAATCTCCGACCGGAACACACTGTTTTTTTCACTCTGGGCTGCCCGGAAATCTCACAGATTCCAAGGCCTAAATCCGGATGTACCACCAGCCGGTCACTGGAATCCATCTGATTCATTTTTCTTCCCAGACCGGACACAAAAACGACCGGAAACTCCAGTCCCTTACTCTTATGAATGGTCATCACGCGGACAACATTGGCATTTTCTCCTGTGGTATCTGCCTCCCCGAAATCCACTTCATATTTCTGAAGCTTATCGATATAACGCAGAAAATGAAACAATCCCCGGTAGCTTGTTTTCTCGTAATCAACCGCTTTTTCCACCAGCATTGCAAGATTTGCCGCACGGCGCTCCCCTGCTGGCAGTGCCGCCGCATAATTTCCATATCCGCTAAGCTGCAGAATCTTCTGAATCAGTTCATGGATCGGCAGATCCTGTTTTTCCCGCAGCTTACGATACATCCGGTAAAAGTCATAAAGTGCGCCCTCCGTGGCATCCTGCATGGCATGCATTGCAGCTTCCGCAAACGAACACTCCGGATTTTCCACACGAATCTGTGCCATCTCTTCCTCATCCAGTCCCACCAGAGGAGACCGAAGAACCGCCGCCATCGGAATATCCTGATAGGGATTATCCAGAATCCGCAGCATTGCCAGCACCGTCTGTACTTCCGATGCCGAAAAATATCCGGTCGAAGACTCCACATATGCCGGTATCCCCGCTCCCTGCAGGACCTGCACAAAATCCGTTCCGTAGTCTTTTAAACTTCGGAGCAGGATGACAATATCGGAATAGCGCAGCGGCCGAAGCTGTCCACTCTCCTTATCCGTCACCTGCATGTGCTGCTTCATATCCGCAATACGCGTGGCAATCATATGCGCTTCCATCTGTCCTTTTGTCAGATTCTTTGTCTCTGAAAGCAATTCGTCTTTTTCATCCAAAAGCAAAAGCTCCGGTTTAAATCCTTTAGCATTCTCATCATAATTTTTTGCCCCGCAATACAATGCCGCATCCCGGTCATACGCAACCCGTCCCAGATCCGGACTCATAATTTTGTAGAAGATATCATTACAGAAATCAAGCACCTGTGCACGGCTTCGAAAATTCATATGCAGATCAATTCTCTGCTGCAGACTCTCTTCCGTCGAAAAAGATGCATATTTATCCATAAAAAGTTCGGGGCGTGCAAGCCGGAACCGATAGATGCTCTGCTTGACATCTCCCACCATAAACAGATTATGCCCGCCTTCCGGCTCCATGGAAATCGCACGCATGATCTCTTCCTGTACCTGGTTGCTGTCCTGATACTCATCAATCATGATTTCTGCAAAATGTCTGCGGAATTCTTCTGCGGTATGCCGTGGCTGCTTTGTTTTTTCGTCCACGAGAATCCGCAGAGCAAAATGCTCAATATCGGCAAAGTCAACAATTCTCTTCTTTCGTTTTTCCGTTTCCATTGCCTGTGTATATTCAAGTGCCAGCCTTACCAGCTCTTCGAGAAATGGACACAAAGCGTTTCTGCTGCAAAGCAGTGTCTCCAGATCCATCGCAAAATATTTTTTCTGCAGCGTTTCCACTTCTTTTTTCACATCCGACCGGATCTCCATGACCGTTTCCTTTTTTTTGACATCCCCAGAGAATTTGCGGATCGGTGACAATTTTCCAAAGATCAGACCATTTAAAAATGTCTGTACCTGCAGATATCCCTGCAGATTTTCTGCCTGCTGCAGCTGCGTCAGATCCGCTTCCAGTGTCTTTGCATATGCCTGCGGTCCATCCGGCTCATTACACAACTGCAGTGCCTGTGTCATCTGTGTGCACATGTCACACATCAAAAGCCTGGCATGTTCCGCAATGTCCTCAAGCATCTCTGTCTGCACCAGTTCCTGTGCATGTTCCACCTGATACGGTTCGGTGAGTTTTTTCATCCACGCCTGCGGCCACGGACTACTCAAAGACATCCGGTAAATCTTTGCCACCATCTCCCGCACCCCGTGGTCGTTTCTTTTTCCGGCATAGGCATCGATCAGTGAAAGAACGTCTTTTCCTGCCGCGCATAGTTATCTTCAAACACCTGCTCCAGCACGTCCTGCTCCAGCAGCCGGATCTCTCCTTCATCTGCAATCCTGAAATTCGGGTCCAGACTGATTTCTTCAAAATGATTCCGTACCACAAAAAGACAGAAACTGTCAATCGTTGTGATCATGGCATTGTGAATCAGTGCCGACTGTCTGCGCAAATGCGTGTTTTGGGGATTTTTTTCACATTCTGCCTCAATGGCAGCCCCGATACGCTCCCGCATCTCCGCCGCCGCTGCCTTCGTAAATGTCACAACCAAAAGCCGGTCGATATCAACCGGATTCTGCGGGTCGAGAATCCTTTGGATAATACGTGCCACAAGCACCGCTGTTTTTCCCGATCCCGCTGCCGCCGAGACGAGAATATCCCGGTTTCTGAAATCAATGACGTTCTGCTGTTCCTTCGTCCATTTCATCTGATCGCTCCTCCTTTCCCCTGTTTCTGGCAAGCTCTGTCTGCATCTGGTCAAGCACTTCTTCTTTTTCATGATGCAAACTGCCGGTATTCATATCCCGGAATTTTTGCATCCATCCCGCACACCGATGCATATGGACAATAGGTACAACTGGTTTCTATATCACTCCGGTAAGGATTCACCGCAATATTTCCCGCATAGATGGCCTCTCCACACTGCCGGATCTCGTGCTCTACATAGCGGGTAATCACCGCAAACTCTTCCGTCGATGCCACTTTTGAACGCGCTGTGGAAATTTCACCGTTTTTCTTGATTTCCACGGGGATCATCTGCGATTTTCCCTCAAAATTCTGATCCATGGCACGATAGATTTCCTCTCCGGAATTCACCAGTCCATCCGGACGCAGTGCGAAAAGCAGCGCCTGCTCGGCCTCTTCTTCTGACAATGGAGTATCCGATTCGAGTACCGGATCATTCAATGTGATAATAGAGAATTCCCCCGGGAAGGATTTCTTTTTTCGGATGCTGTCCCCGCAGCATTTCCATCGCCGCATCCATATAAACCACCAGCTGCAGCTGCAGTCCGCGGTACACACGGATCAGATCGAACTTTGTATTTCCGGATTTATAGTCCATTACTTTAATCGAAATTTTATTTTCATCTTCAAAGGTATCCAGACGGTCAATCCTTCCTTCCAACCGCATGGTCACATCATGCGATAACCGGTACTCGAGACTTTCCTTTCCCTCCAGTTCGTCAAATGTCACCTCAAATTTTTCCGGTACAAACTGCCCCGCACGCACCTGTCTGGTCAATGCCCAGACCGTCTGGTCAAAAATAGCAAGCATCCGTTTTCTCTGATAGGCATTTTCTGCCGTATCGCAGACCGCCATACCCGGATACCCGGCAATTGCCTCCTGCATGGCATTCTCTGCCATCTGCCGGCGCACGGCATCCGGCACCACAAACCAGTCATATTCCGATTGTTCCAGCTTCCGGCTGTAGCGTTCTAAGGCCGTATGATAGATATTTCCCATATCCACACTCTCAAATGCACTGGTCTCACGCTCCGTAAGTTTTAAACCGTATTGCAGAAAATGTGCATATGCACAGGCAGCAAACCGTTCCAGCCGCGTAATACTTCCGTACGGATGTCTTCCGTACAGTGCAAGTGCAACCGCCCGGCTGATTGGCTCTCCCTCATACCGTGTATACGGCGCATGCAGAAGTTTACGGATCTTCTCCTGCTTTTGCATATCATTCTCCTGCAGGAACCAGCGGGCAAGCGCATACCAGGCTTCTTCGTGCGGTCCGAAGACGAGATAATCTTCGGCAGCCTCTTTGGTATAAAAATCTGTATGCGCCTCCATATGCTCCGGTTCCTGCAATTTCAGTGTCGGAAACAGTTTCCTCAAAACTCCGGTCAGATAAGAAGGACGGATGGCTTTTCCCTCACTGTCAACCTTTGCATAACTGACATATAATTTTTCTGAAGGTTTGGTAAGATTGCGGTACAGATAAAAGCGCTGAATAAATGCCTGCTCCCTTGCCCCCGGTGCTAACTCCACTTTTTCTGCCAGAAGTTCTCTTTCGTATTCAGAAATAATTCCTCCGGCATTTGCCGCTTTCGGAATAACACCGTCGTTCACACCGATAAAAAATAAAATCCTGATATGATTTAATCGTGTACGTTCGATATCTCCTATCGTAACACTGTCATAGCCCGGTGGAATCACAGCCACGTCTGCAGCGGAAAGTCCTGCCTCCAGCACTTCGGTAAAATCCCGGATCTGCAATGGCTCCTCCCCCAGTAATAGATTATATTTTTCCAGAAGTTGCATCACGATTGTATAAATCTGTGCATATTCCCGGGATCTGGTTTCCTCTCCCTGCGCCAGAAGCTGCTGTTCCCTGTTCCATAACTGATGCTGGGTGTCCAGCTGTGTCAGCAGCTGATACAATGCCCAGATGCCATCCGAAACACGGGCATCTTTTCGGGCAAATACTGCTGCAAACGGCTCAAGATACCCATATATTTTTTCCCGGAGTTTTTCGAGCTGTTCCAGATCGTAAAGCGTTTTCTGCCGTGGCATATGCCCCCATCGTCTGCTCCACGCCGCTTTGCCGCGGATACCGGTTGCAACCAGATAACTGTCCAGCCGGTCCAGATCGTCCTCCGCAATATCACAGAATCCACACCGCAAAAAGCGCATGACTGCCTCATAACTAAATTCGTATCCACAATTTCAAGCGCGGCACGAATACATTCAATGAACGGATGAAATAACACTTCTTTGGTCGTATCCATAAAATATGGAATCTCATATTTCGTAAAAACCGGATCCATATAACTCTGATAAGCTTCCACTGCGCCCGTCACCACAGCAATTTCCCGATAGCGGTATCCCTGTCTGATCAGCGCATTGATCTGCCTGGCCACAAGAATCAGTTCTTCCTGTGGATTTTTTACTGCGGCAAGATGGATTTCTTCTACCGGCTTGGTATATTTTGCCGGACGGGGACGAAACAGATTCTGTTCCATAAATGCCAGTGCCGGAGCCAGCTTAAAACGCTTGTGTGCACTGTCTGTCATTACCACCGGTTCCATCACCTGCACATGAAGTTCTTCTGCCATCTTCATCAAAGACAGAATCGTTTTTTTGGACAGTGCAAATAATTCTTCATTTCCACTGCAATGATAAAATCTTCTGCGGCATCGATTGTAAGCGTAATGTAAATATGCTCTGTCACCTGCAGCAATTCCCGCATGAGATCATTCTGTATCGGTGTAAAACCGGTAAACTCATCAAATACCAGCACCGCATCCCGCAAAGTTTCCGACTGCGGCACAAGATTTTTCAGAACATTTAATATCTCTTCCGCCGTCACAAAACTATCTTTCATAAAATCACAAAAAGCGCGATACATGGTTGCCACGTCGCGCAGTTTTGCAGAAAGTACCGGTGAGATTGTTTTGTCCTCCGTCAGATCCACCAGCTGTTCCGGTGAAATCCGGTACTGCACCAGCTCTGAGATCATTGATTTTACTTCCCCGATATATCCCATCCGGTTCATATTTGCCCGAAGAACGGTAAGCGTCTCCTCCTGTTCCTGTGCAAGCCTGCGCAGCACCAGGTTTTTTCCGGTTTCTTCCAGAACCTGTATGTCCTGCATCCCCATATCATCAAACACACGGTATGCCAGACGCTTAAAACTTAACACATCAATGTTCATAATTGCATGATTCGGTGCAAGTTCCACCAGTTTCTGCTGGGTCTGCATCGTAAACTGCTCCGGTACAATCACCAGATAATTTTTCTTCGGATGTTCCCCTGCCTGCCGCACCAGACGCTCATAGATGTATTCTGTTTTCCCGCTCCCCGAACTTCCCAGTACAAATTGTAAAGCCATAACCCCCTCTTTTCTCCCTTAATAAATATGTGAAAAGATCAGCGATACCACAACCGTCATCAGACCGGAGACTGCAATTGACAGACTGCTCATTGCCCCTTCAATCTCTCCCATCTCCATTGCCTTTGATGTTCCCATGGCATGCGAAGCAGATCCGATTCCAACGCCTTTTGCCACCGGATCGCTAATGTGAAACAGTTTACAGATATTCTCGGCAAACATATTTCCAATCACCCCTGTGACAATGATAACTGCAACCGTAATGGTTACAATTCCGCCCAGTTCTTCGGACAATCCCATACCGATCGCCGTTGTGATGGACTTTGGAAGCAGTGTGACATACTGTTTGTGTGATAATTTAAAAATCAGTGACAATACCAGCACACACAGTGCAGAGGTCATGGCACCTGCAAAAATTCCTGCAAGAATTGCCTTCCAGTTTTTCTTAAGAGGCTCAATCTGCTCGTACAAAGGCACCGCCAGCGCAACCGTCGCCGGTGTCAGGAAATACGAAAGGTATTTCGCCCCACTTTCGTATGTGTCATAATCCACATGAAAAATCAGCAGAATAATAATGATCAGTGCCATAGAAATCAACAGTGGATTAAAAATGGCGATCTTTAATTTTTTCTTGATCAATACCCCGATCTCATAGGTAATAATACTGATAAATACTCCGAAAAATACAGAGTTCTGTAAAAAGTTATTCATTCTTGTCCTCTTTCTTTCCATGATGCATCATCTGCTGTGTAACCTGTCCTGACACGCCCATAACCAGTACGGTAGAAACGAGCAGCAGAACAATGACCGGAAGCAGAATCGGCCGCAGTTCTCCCCAGCTGTCAATCAGCCCGACACCCGCCGGAATGAACATCAGCGGCATAATCTCAATCAGAAACCGCGCGGCTTCATGCACCTGCGGCAATTTGACCAGTCCTGTCATCAGTGCAATAAATAAAAGCACCAGACCATAAATACTTGCCGGCATCTGAATCGGAATCACCGCGTGCAGGACTTCCCCGATAAACGAGAAAATAAGAATCATCAATAGTTGTCTTAAATACTTCATTTTTTAACTCCTTCTTTCGCTTTTCTCATTTTAGCACCTTTCAGGATTTTTGGGGCAAAAATAAGGATTGTATTAATAAAATACAATCCCCATTTTTAAATCCTTCTCCCTATTTTTCCTGTGCGGTGCAATCTTTTACATACTGCATAATGAGATCTGCCGTACCTTCAATTCCAAAACGCGTATCATTAATGCAAAGATCATAATTTGCAGCGTACCCCCAGTCCTCCCCGGTATAATACATATGATACTGCTTCCGTCGGCCTTCCGTCTTCTCAATGATGGCCTCCGCCTCATGTCTTTTCACCTTATGCTTCTCCATCAGGTGATGAATCCGGGATTCCCTGTCACCACTTAAAAACACCCGTACCACATCGTTTTCCTTCTGGTACGCATAATTTCCAGCTCTGCCGATCAGAATACACGATGTCTCCCCAATCAGTTCATCCAGAACTTTCCTCGGTGTCCGGTGCACAACATTGTCTTCCCCATCGTCTTCCGCAATGACTGCCAGAAGCGTTCCCGCCGGATTCTCACCGAAATAATCCGGATAATGCTCCAGAATTCCCTTTTTCTTTGCGAGTTCTGTTAATGTCTTTTTATTGTAAAGCGGAACATTCAGTCTGTTTGCCAGAACCTGTCCGACTTCATCTCCGTAACAGCCGCACTCTCTTGCAATTGTAATCTTCATGCCGTAATCCCCTTCTTTCCTGTTACCGCAATGTTAGCACAATTTTATCCAGAATTCCAGTCAAATGTGCAATTGTAATCCCATAATTTGTCATTGGAATGTTCTGTGCCTTTGCACGGTCGATTCTCGATACTACATATCTGCGGTTAAACATACACGCGCCACACTGAATGATCAGGTCATACCCTTCCAGATCCTGTGGAAAATCCGTGCCGCTCACATGATCAATCCTTAACCGTTCTCCAAACCGTTTCCGGAGCATACGCGGAATTTTTACCCTGCCGATATCCTCGCTCAAAGGGGCATGCGTACAGCATTCCGCTATCAGCACATGAGAGTTTTCGTTCAGTGCATCAATCTGTCTGGCACCTTCCATATAGTACGGCAGATCCCCTTTGTATGCGGCAAACAGCACAGAAAAAGATGTCAGCATACTTTCCGCCGGTTTATTCTGGTATACATAATCAAACACCTGGGAATCGGTAATAATCAGCTTTGGTGCCTGCTGCAGCATGTTGAGTGCCGGAAGCAGTTTGTCCGTGGTCACACTCATAACCATACACTTTTTATCCAGTAATTCCCGCAGCGTCTGCACCTGCGGCAGAATCAGACGTCCTTTCGGTGCCTGAATATCCTGTGGCATAACAAGAAGCACAAGATCTTCCTCCGTGACCAGATCCCCCGTAATCAAACGGTTTCCAAAATTCTCCGGCACTCTGCGGCTCATTGCCTCCCGGACATTTTCCATACCGGCTCCGGTCAATGCACTGACTACCAGTGCATCTTCCTTTGTTTTTTCTTTCAGATAGTTTTTCAGAGGTGCTGCATCCGCCACGTCCGCCTTGTTAATGATCAGAAGAACCGGAATTTTACGCTCCTTAAACCAGGTGTACCATTTCAGTTCTTCCTCATAGGATTCGCCGGAAACCGGCTGTGCAGAAAATACAATAATTGCCAGATCAGCTTTTTGGGCTGCAAGCCGCGTCCGTTCCACGCGCTGTTCTCCCAGCGTACTTTCATCATCGAATCCCGCCGTGTCCATAATCGTGCACGGTCCCATCGGATAAATTTCCATTGCCTTGTATACCGGATCGGTTGTCGTTCCCGCCACATCTGCAACGATGGAAACCTCCTGCCCGGTAAAAGCATTGATAAATGAAGATTTTCCGCTGTTTGTTTTTCCAAATACACCGATATGCAGACGATTTGCAGACGGTGTTTCATTCCATGTTGCACCCATATGCGTTCTCCTTCTTGTGCGTTTTGCTGAATCAGTGATAATCTCCACGGTTTACGACCACTTTGTATCCGACACTTTCCATGCGGCGCGCCATACAGTGCCGGCACTCTGCCGCCTCATCTCCCGTACAGATTTTATTATCATATAATTTATATTTTTCCCGCACTGCTACCGGGGAAAGATTCGGCATCACAACATTTGCCCCTGCCTGAATTCCTTTTTCCCTGCCCAGCGGATGAATTGTTCCCAGTGCAGTTGTTGATGGCAGCAGCACATGCGGCTGCAACAGCCGGATAATGGATAAAAGCCGAAGCGTATCTTCCATTGTTCCTGCCTTTTTTTCGCCAAACGGGGTATCCTTCTGGGGAATAAACGGACCGATGCCTACCATATGCGGCTGCAATTTCCGGATAAACTGCAGATCTTCATACAGCGTATCCACCGTCTGCTCCGGCGAACCGACCATAAATCCACATCCCACCTGATAACCGATTTCTTTTAAATCCCACAGACAGTCCATGCGGTGTTTCCAGAACATTTCTGCCGGATGCAGTTTTCCATAATGCGCCTCGTCCGCGGTCTCATGACGCAGCAGATACCGGTCCGCACCGGCATCAAAAAATGCCTGGTAGCTGTCGTGCTCTTTCTCCCCGATGGAAAGCGTCACCGCACAATCGGGATACTGTGCCTTGATCTGCCGTATCAGGGCACAGATTTTATCGTCCGTAAAATACGGATCTTCCCCTCCCTGCAGCACAAAGGTCCGAAATCCCAGTTCATACCCATTTGCACAACAGGAAAGAATTTCTTTCTCCGTCAGGCGATAGCGTTCTGCCTTGCGATTGCTCTTTCGAATGCCACAGTAAATACAGTCATTCTTACAGTAATTGGTGAATTCAATCAATCCACGGATAAACACCTGCTTTCCGTAAATGGCATCTGCTGTCTTACGTGCCCGCTCGTGAAGAAATGCAATGTCCCCGGTATCCGTTGTCTCCAGCAGCAGAGCCAGCTGATCACGGGTTATATTCTGTCTGTTTTCAATTTCCGTTATGATCTGCTTTAACATTTGCATACACCGTTCTGGCACTTGCGCCATCCAATCTTTGAATTTTTATTTTGTGGATTCTTTAAGTACTACTTCATACGACAACAGTGTCCGATCCGGTACCGTCTCCCCTTCAATCTGCGCCAGCAGATTCTTACAGGCTTCCATTCCGAGTTCTCTCGCATTGAAAGACAACGAAGTGATCGATGGTATATTGTTCTCGAGCACGGAACTGTTGTAAAACGATGCCACACGGATATCCTGCGGCACTTTTATGTGTTCCTGCCGCAGCTTGCGAAGTACCTGTATGCAGATGGCATCATCCATGCAGACAATACAATCCGCCCCTTTTTCCAGCACTTCTTCCACTGCACGATCCATAAAGGCACGGCTCTCCAAATTCCGGTAAACAAGCGTTTCTTCCACTTCTCTTCCCGCTTCCCGATATGCCTGCTGGTATCCTTTATACCGGTTCTGGTTGACTACGAAAGATTCACTTCCTCCGAGCAGAGCGATATGCTTCATCTGGCGCATCAGTAAATAGATGTCAGTTCGCGGCAGGCGCTCTGCTGGTCATTGTCCACCTGTTTGACTTTGCGGTAGGTAGTACTACCGGTTGTAACAAACGGAATCTTTTTTTCTAAAAGCAGTTCAATCTGCGGGTCTTTTAAAAAGGTCCGCAGCAGCACAATTCCGTCCACCTTGCGGTTTCTCACGACGCGTTCAAGACCTGTAATATCATTTTCCTGACAGATACACAACAGAATGTCGTACTCATTCATTCCTGCAATTTCCTGAATTCCTGTAATGACTTCCTGAAAAAACGGAAGATCTACCAGTGCATAATCCTCCGGCATAACCACGCAGAGATTGAATGTTTTTGACTGTGCAAGTCCTCTTGCAATTACATTCGGTTTATAATCATGCTCCTCTATATAAGCCAAGACTTTTTGCCTTGTTGCCTCACCGATTCTTCCTTTTCCGGATATTGCCCGGCTGACTGTCGTTTTGGAAACGCCAAGTGCTTCCGCAACATCCGAATGGTGATTACATTTCCCTTTTTCATATTCTTCTCCTAACTGCACACCTATGCATCCATTGCATGTTAAACGGTTGCGCAGTTACATTTTGCAGTTTTTTATCAATTTTGTCAAGTATCCCCTATTCCTTTGAATTTTTCTGCAATTTTTGTAATTTTTCTTCTGCTTTCTTTAATTTATCATAATTTGTGACATACACCTTATCATTGGCAGTCAGTTTATCATACGCATTTCTTGCCTTTTGCACCGCTTCTTTGGAATCCTTTGTAATGGTTCCGAGTGCGTCAATCAGTTTTACGACCTTTTTTGCTTCTCCCTTATCTGTTGCATCGGTACTTTCCGTTCCAGGAAGTTCATACACCAGCACCGGATAATTCTTCTTAACATTTTCAAATACTACCTTTGCGACTTCCGGCGGAAGATTGATGCAGCCATGTGATCCTGCATATTTATAAATACTTCCTCCGAACTTGCTGCGCCAGTAGGCATCATGCATACCGACATTTCCCGCAAAAGGCATCCAGTATGTAACCGGCGTCTCATAGTTTTCTCCGCGCAAAGTTGCATTTTTCTCGGTATATGTCACGCCATATGCACCGGTCGGTGTCGCATTATTTTTCGATACATTTCCCGATACAAAATCCGAATCAATCACCAGTTTTCCATCTTTATATAAGAACATATGCTGTGCCGTCAGATTGATCTCAACGTAAGAATCGCCATAATCATTTTTTCCATGGGAATTGGCTGTCATGGAATAATTCAGTTCTCTTTCCACTGCTTTCCCGGCTTTGATCTCACTCGTAATCTGGGCGATTTCCTTTTCCGTATCAATCTTCCATCCATAATGGCTCTCCGGAATCGTAACCGTCTTTCCGTAAGAAGTCTTTAACGTTTTGGCACTGTAACAGGTATTATATTTTTTTGCAAGATCACTGACGTATGCTTTTACACACTCCTGGTCCAGTACCGGTTTTAACTTTTTATTTAACCGGAACCAGTCACCAAATACGGAAGCATCGAGTACCTCTTTGGAATCTCCCACGGTAAATGTAATCTTTGTCTTTGCATACCCGTTCATTTTCTTTACGGCTTTTACCAGATTCTCATCATCATCTAAAACCGTCGGATCTTCATAAACGCCGGCTTTTTCCAGAGAGAGGTTCTCTTTTAATCCTTCCACCGCCTCCTGCACTGCCTGATACATTTTCTCTGCATCAATGGTCGTTCCCATGACGCACCCAACCACGGTAAATCCTTCCGTCTTATCATAAGAAGAAACCGAAGCATTCTCCGGTGCCGTCTGTTTGTCTGCATCCATACAGTCCAATGCATCGATCTGTGTCTGCAGCTTATCTTTGTCATAGTCGACAAGTGTTGTATTTTTCAATGTCTGTTTCTGGAAAATTTTTACCGGCCATGCAAACATATTCTGTGCGTGTACCAGCTCTGTTATTTCGTCTCCCCACTGTGTTCCAGCGAAATATCCTGTCCGGAAATTTTTTCTGTATGCTTGTCTCTTGTTGCTATCTTTACTGGTAGGAATGGATTTCTTCCGTAATCTCATCCATCACTTTCTGCGCGGTATACCCTCCCGCTTTTCTTCCATTTAATGTCGTTTTCGGGAAAAAGTGATTGTGGAAATAAACGGCCAGTCCCAGATACAAAAGAACAGCCAGTCCTGCCACCATCCATATCAGTTTTCTTCTCTGTTTTCTTTTCATTCGTGCTTTTTTCAAAATTCTTATCCTCCGTCACTATTGTATTATACAAAAGCACAAGAGGTTGTCAATGTGCCAAATTTTTAAAGTTTTATGAACATTGCGGGTTTTATATTGTCGTGCTTTTTTCCCCGTGCTATAATCAGTTTCAGAACAAAAGAAAAAAGATCTGCACACAAATATAAAAGGAGTATTTATGTTGCCGGAAACCCAAAGTAAGCGGACGTTTGTGTTCCGAAAATATTATGAAAAATATAAACATTTATGGATTTTGTTATATTTTTTCGTGTACATGGCATGGTTTAACTATGTAGAAAAAACCGTCACGACACATTTTCATGTCATCCATGTACCGATTGATGATTATATTCCGTTTTGTGAATACTTTGTCATCCCTTATCTGCTCTGGTTTCCTTTTGTCGGATGGGGCATCGCCTATATGGCATTACATAATAAAACAGATTACTATAAATTGTGTGCGTTTTTGTTTACCGGAATGACAATCTTTTTAATCATCTCCACGGTATACCCGAACGGGCAGTATCTGCGTCCGACCTATTTCACACACCACAATCTGTGCACCATGCTCTGTGAACGCCTATATGCCGGTGATACTCCGACGAATCTGTTTCCGAGTATCCATGTATATAATTCGCTCGGCATTTATCTTGCGGTGACACACAATAAAAAGCTGCGCAAAAACAAGCTGGTCTGTCTCCTGACACTGATTCTGACGGTCAGCATCATTCTGGCAACGATGTTTATCAAGCAGCATTCTTTCTTTGATGTATGTTGTGCATTTGTTCTTGCCGCAGTCATGTACCATGTGGTTTACCGCCACAACTGGGCGCGTGCTAAAGCTGCCGCCACCTCATCCAAAACCGATAACAATTTTTCTGTGGAATAATAAAAGGGGCTGTAAAAAAACTCCCCTGACAGAAAAATCGCCCAGACCGTGAGGTCTGAGCGATTTTTTGGTATAATTAATTATGCTACTAAATAACAATACCAATGGTAATTATACTATGCGTCAGCTGAAATTACCAT
>ENA-OQAS01000897-OQAS01000897.1-human-gut-metagenome-genome-assembly--contig:-NODE-897-length-14930-cov-6.494359_pt1 | contig 14930 bp, 20 predicted proteins | sample MGYA00242733_ERZ504523 | MGnify/ENA primary metagenome ERZ504523 (study PRJEB26092, sample SAMD00036239) | human gut metagenome | host: Homo sapiens | study: EMG produced TPA metagenomics assembly of... | reverse complement strand
GGTGCCCGTCCCTCTGTCGCTGCGCGACATCTCCCCGCACTGCGGGGAGTCACCCTTTACACAAGGGAGGCTGATTATACACCATACGGCTCCCCTTGTTGCAAGGGGAGCTGTCGCATTTTTGCGACTGTGGGGATAAAATAATCAGGGCCTTGCTCCCGCCGCTGACCCACAAAAAAGGCACCCCATCTCATTAGGAGATGGGGTGTCTTCCTATTCTTATTGCATTATTCTCGGTTGGCGTCAAAATCAAATTCTGTATGCGTGGCGCAGGCGCGCTTGAGCGCATCAAAACTCTCGGCGCTGATTACATGCTCAATGCGGCAGGCGTCCTCCACAGCGGTCTTGGGTCTACCCCCAGGCCGGTAAGCCAGCGGGAAAGAAAGGTGTGGCGCTCATACATACGCTGGGCAATCTCCTCCCCCGGGGGCAGCAGCGTGATGTGCCCATTGTCGTCCATCTCAATATAGCCGTTCTCCCGCAGGTTCTTCATGGCAATGCTCACGCTGGGCTTGGAAAAATCCAACTCATTGGCAATATCGATGGAACGCACGTCCGTGCCCCGCTGGCTGAGCATTAAAATCGTCTCTAAATAGTTCTCTGCGGATTCTTGAATTTTCATAAAATCACCGTTATTTTTTGTGTAATTTGTTTAGACTAATTGAACACATTATACAACATTCTGTGCAAATCTGCAAGAGTGGATTTCACTACCCAAAAAATAGGCGGAAAGGCTTGACAAATAAGTTAGCCGGTGCTAACATATAGACGGTTAGAAAGTGCTAACCCCGGTAGCTTGCCGGGGAGAAAAAGAGGATTTAGTATTATGATGCCTTTAACTTTAGCAGATACCGGCGCGACCTACACCATCTTAAAGGTAGGCGGAAAGCCGGAGGTGCGTGCCCATCTGAACGACCTGGGCTTTGTGGCCGGGAGCGATGTGCAGGTGATCACGGATATGATGGGCAACCTGATCGTCAATGTGAAGGAGACCCGTGTGGCCATCAGCAAAGAAATGGCTGCCAAGATTATGGTATAAGGAGCAGAGCCATCTGCTTTGTGTATAATTTTTCGTATAGGTGAGGAGGAAACAGCAATGAAAACACTCAGAGATGTTCCGGTAGGCGGCAACGCCAAAGTGGTTAAGCTCCACGGCGAGGGCGCAGTGAAGCGCCGTATCATGGATATGGGCGTCACCAAGGGCGTGGATGTGCATGTGCGCAAAGTCGCTCCCCTGGGCGATCCCATTGAGGTAAGCGTGCGCGGCTACGAGCTCTCCATTCGCAAGGCGGATGCAGAGATGATTGAGGTGGAATAAGAGGGCGGAGGCCCTTTTATTTCGCCCAATGCGTTAGTCTGCACTAATTAGTTGTAACTAATTGTTAAGCACAGAAAGGAATGTAACCGATGAAAATAACAATCGCACTTGCCGGTAACCCGAACTGCGGCAAGACCACACTGTTTAATGCGCTGACCGGTTCTAATCAGTTTGTAGGTAACTGGCCCGGCGTAACGGTGGAGAAAAAAGAAGGTAAACTGAAGAAGCACAACGATGTTGTGATTACCGACCTGCCGGGTATTTATTCCCTGTCTCCGTACACTTTGGAGGAAGTGGTTGCCCGTGACTACCTGATCGGTGAGCGCCCCAATGCCATTTTGAACATCATCGATGGTACCAACCTGGAGCGTAACCTGTACCTGACCACCCAACTGGTGGAGCTTGGTATCCCGGTGGTGGTTGCATCAACATGATGGATGTGGTCAAGAAGAACGGCGACAAAATCAACACCCAGGAGCTGTCCCGGGAGTTGGGCTGCCCGGTGGTAGAGATCTCCGCGCTGAAAGGCACCGGTATCCAAGAGGCTGCCGAAGCTGCGGTACAGGCTGCACAGAACGGTCACACCGTTCCCCAGCACACCTTTACCGGCGTGGTAGAGCACGCGCTGGCTCATATTGAAGAGGCTGCCGTACATAACTTGCCGGAGGAGCAGCAGCGCTGGTACGCCATTAAGATCTTTGAGCGGGACGATAAGGTGCTGGCTAAGATGAATTTGGACGCCCGGGTGGCTGCTCATATTGAAGAGGACATTAAGGCTGCCGAGGAAGAACTGGACGACGATGCGGAGAGCATCATCACCAATGAGCGTTATGTGTATATCGCCTCTATTATCAAGGGCTGCTACAAGAAAAAGCAGGCCGGTAAGCTGTCCACCTCCGATAAGATCGATAAAATTGTGACGAACCGCTGGCTGGGCTTGCCCATCTTTGCAGCGGTCATGTTCCTGGTGTATTATATCTCCATGGTCACCGTGGGCTCCTCCGCAACGGATTGGGCCAACGACGGCGTGTTCGGCGACGGCTGGCACCTGTTTTGGATCGGCACCAGCCAGGCTGCGGACGCTGAAGAGACCTATGGTGACACAGACGATATTCTGGCCGGCTTTATTGACGCTACGGCACAGAAGATATGGCAAATGCCATTGATACAGAGAACGAGAATTACAGCGACGCCAATGCAAAGGCCGCTTTGGATCAGCTGGTTGCCGCTACCCCCGCGGATGCAAGCGTGACCTACACCACCGAGGATGAGGAAACGCTGGAGAAAACGGACCACACCGGCACCAAGAAGGCTGCCCTGGAAGAGGCCGTTGCCAATTATGAAAACACCGATTATAAAGAGGGCTATGGTGCGCCGGACGCTGCTGAATATGGCGTTTGGGTGCCCGGTATCCCGGTTCTGCTGGGTAACCTGCTGGAGAAGGCCAATTCTCCCGAATGGCTGTCCGGTTTGCTACTGGACGGTATTGTCGCCGGTGTTGGCGCCGTGCTGGGCTTCGTGCCCCAAATGCTGGTGCTGTTCTTCCTGCTGGCGATCCTGGAAGGCTGCGGCTACATGAGCCGTATCGCTTTCGTTTTGGACCGTATCTTCCGGAAGTTCGGTTTGTCCGGTAAGTCCTTTATCCCCATGCTGATCGGTACCGGTTGCGGTATCCCCGGCGTTATGGCGTCCCGTACCATTGAGAATGAGCGCGATCGCCGTATGACCATTATGACCACCACCTTTATCCCCTGCGGTGCAAAGGTGCCCTTTATCGCCATGATCGCAGGCGCCATCTTCGGCGGCTCTGCTATCGTATCCACCTCCGCTTACTTCATTGGTATGGCCGCCATTATTATGTCCGGTATTATGCTGAAGAAAACCAAAATGTTCTCCGGCGATCCGGCGCCCTTCGTTATGGAGCTGCCGGCTTACCATGTGCCCACCTTGGGCAATGTGCTTCGCTCCACTTGGGAGCGCGGCTGGTCCTTCATCAAGAAGGCCGGTACCATCATCACCCTGTCCACCATCTTTGTATGGTTCACCACTTACTTTGGTGTGGTTGACGGCCAGTTCCGTATGCTGTCTGAGGAAGAGATTAACTTCTCCATCCTGGCTGCCATCGGCGGCGCCATCAAGTGGATCTTTGCTCCCCTTGGCTGGGGCAATTGGCAGGCCGTTGTCGCCTCCATTACCGGCCTGGTGGCAAAGGAGAACATCGTTGGTACTTTGGGTATCCTGTATGGTGGCGGCGGTGCCGATGTGTACACTTCCATTGCTGACGCATTCAACGGCGTTCAAGGCTATTCCTTCCTGATCTTCAACCTGCTGTGCGCACCTTGCTTTGCAGCCATCGGTGCCATCCGCAGAGAGATGAACAACGCCAAGTGGACTTGGTTTGCCATCGGTTACCAGTGCGGCTTCGCTTATGTGATTGCTCTGATTGTAAACCAGATCGGTGCTATGTTCATGGGCAACGGCAACATTTTCGGCCTGATCGTTGCGATCCTGCTGATTGCCGCTATCGTGTATATGCTGTTCCGTAAGAACAAGTATGACAATAACACCTTGACCGTGACCGCAAAGCAAGCGAAGAGCAAGGCAACCAAATAATAAAACAAGAAGGTGTGTTTATGCTTGCCTTTCTGAAAGCAAATTATTTAACCATTCTGATCATTCTTGTGCTGGTGGCTATTGTAGTGGGGATCATCTGCTCCATTGTGAAAGACAAAAAAGCCGGGCGCAACACCTGCGGCGCCAACTGCGCCCATTGTGCCAACGCCGGCTGCTGCCACCAGCAGCCTAAGAAGAAAAAGAGATAGGAGGTATGCTTTATGACAAGGACCATTGTTGGCATTGACGGTATGGCTTGCGGTATGTGCGAAAGCCATGTGAACGATACCGTGCGCCGCAACTTTCATGTAAAGAGCGTAAAGGCCTCCCATAAAAAGAAACAGGCTGAGATCATTTCGGCAGAGCTTTAGATGAGGCGGCCCTGCGTAAGGCCATCGGTGACACCGGCTACACGGTGACGGATGTGCACACGGAGCCGTACCAGAAAAAGGGCCTGTTTGGTCACTAAGCCTCCCTACACAAATAAATCCCCTGTGGATTTTGTTTGAACCGCAGTGGGAGCCTACAATACACAGCAGGCGGGCAAAAACCGCCTGCACGGATAACACCCTCCCTGTACTTTCTCCTTCCGGCTCCCTGCGGTAACGCTCTTTTCCGTGCCCTTTGGGCGCAAAAGAGTCTTCTCCTTTCTCGGCAGACTTGCCATTGTCTGCACCCGCGCTCTAATCGAGTGCGGTCCAAGCGGCGCAGTTTCTGCGCCGCTTGTTTTATGTGCCTTTTCTTATTATGGCAAAGAAGGCAGCTGTGCGGCAAAAGACAGCAAAGCAGTTGTTCAATGCCATAAAGAAAAACCGACGATGCCCCTTATGGACGCCGTCGGTTTTTGTTCCTATTGCAAATTATTTCTTTTTCTTAAAGGGATTGGGCAGTGGCTTTTTCGGCTGGTCAGCGGCGCGCAGCGTCGCTTCTGCTGCGGCCCGTTCCCGTGCCGGCGGGTTGTACAGATGAATACGCCCGGTGTCGTTAAAGGCCTTAACGGTCATCACCGCCAACGGTACTAAGAACATACCGATAAATCCAAAGATCTTCAGACCAAAGTACAGACCCATTAGGGTCACCAGCGGGTTGACTCCCAAGGTCTGACCCACGATCTTTGGCTCAATGTACTGGCGGATCACGTGATCACCACATAAAGCACCAGCAGCCCGATGCCCTGCTTGGTGTTGCCGCCCAGCAGGCTAATCAGTGCCCATGGAATGAGAATGCCGCCGGAGCCTGCCACCGGTAAAATGTCAAAGATGGCAATGCCTATGGCAATTACCACCGCATAGGCATTGTGCATAATGCCTATGGTGTTCATAACGGTAAAGCCCAAAAACAGCTCGCAGAAGGTGATAAACATGATCAGTGCGTAGGCCCGCAGCATTTTGACAATGGTCTTGGAGAACAGCTGCTTGGTCTCGCTCAGCAGGTTTTTATGCTTTGCCGGCAGCTGCAACTTGATAAAGTGTACCACCTTATCATAGTCCTTGGTAAACAGAATCCAGCGATAATGCCGATGACGACGGCCAAAAGGGCAGAGGGTAGGCTCTTGACCACATTAACCACGCCGCTGACGCCGTTGGAGATCCCGGATTTGACTGTTTCCAAATCCAGACCGATCTTGCTCAAATCAAAATCCTGAATCAAGTTGTTAAAGAAATCCGTAACCGAGGTGGAGACAGAGGCGTAAATGCCGTCCGGTAAAAACTGCAAAAAGTGAAGCACATTCTTTTGCAGGGTGGTTAAAAAGCCGGGCAGATCGTTCATTTGGTCTCCCACATAGGAGATGAAACTGCCGATCTCCTGAAATAGCTTTTGGATCAGCAGACCCACCGGAAACAGGATAATGAGAATGGTAAAGAGAACCAAAAGCACGCTCCACAGACCGTGGCACTTGTGGTGTGTCTTTTTGTCCAGCCAGCGCAGGGGGCGCTGATTGATTACCGCAAAAAGAAAGGTGAGCAAAAAGGGAGCCGCCACCCAAAAGCAGTAGCGGAAAAACAGAAACAGCAGTCCGAAGATCACTGCTGCATAGGCCAGATTGATCAGCGCGTCGCGTCGCTTTGCTACTTTTTCGTTCATAAAGCCGTCCTTATATATTATTACAAAACAATACCCATTACTAAGCATTTTATAGTATTTTGCCCTTTCTTGCAAGGGATTTTTGTAAATATTGCAAAAATCTGAATTTAGGTCTTGATTATGGGCGGAAATCGTGCTACTATATTCAAAATGTTTTTGACAAGCGTACATTTGTGCACAGGTGGTGAACACATCAAATGAGTAAAGCAGGTTATGTGCTGGTGGACGCCGGAATCTTGCCGGAGGTTTACCGCAAGGTTTTAACGGCCAAAAAGTACCTGGCTACCGGCAAGGCGGCTTCTGTCAAGGAGGCGGCGCAGCTGGCAGGGATTTCTCGCAGCGCATACTATAAATACAAGGATGCCATCTTTGAGTACGGTACCTCTGCGTCAGACGAGGTGGCCACCGTCAAGGCCCGGTTGCAGGACAGCGCCGGCGTGCTCTCCGGCTTTATCGGCGCCATCTCTCGGGTGGGGGGCAATGTGCTCTCCGTGAACCAGAGCCTGCCCCAGGACGGGGCGGCGGATGTGACCGTGACCGTGCGCATTGCCGATCTGTCTGTGGAGCCTGCCCGTTTACCTGCGCTTTTGGAGCAGTTGGACGGTGTTGTTGGCGCCGCATTTATTCAGTAAATTTATAAGATTGCTGCCCGGCAGCAAAATTTCTCTTTCAGGAGGTTCAAATGAAAGTAGCAGTTATGGGGTACGGAACCGTCGGTTCGGCGTGTGTGAAGTGATTGAAACCCACCAGGACACCTTAGCCAAGCGCACCGGCGGTAAGCGCTGGAGCTGGCGCGGATCCTGGATTTGCGGGAGTTTCCCGGCGACAAGCACGAGGCGCTCTTTACCAAGGATTTTAACGATATTCTGAATGATCCGGAGATCCAGATCGTGGCAGAGACCATGGGCGGGGTGAACCCGGCTTTTGACTTTACCATGAAGCTGCTCGCCAGCGGCAAGAGCGTGGTCACCTCCAACAAGGAGCTGGTGGCGCAAAAGGACCGGAGCTGCTGGCTTGTGCCAAAGCCCACAATGTAAATTATCTGATTGAGGCGTCCGTGGGCGGCGGTATTCCCATTATTCGTCCCATGGCACAGTGTCTGGCGGCCAATCATATTGAGGGCATTGCCGGTATTCTCAATGGCACCACCAATTTTATTTTGACCCAGATGATCGAGGAGGATATGTCCTTTGCAGATGCACTGGCGCTGGCCCAGGCCAACGGTTTTGCAGAGAAGGACCCCACCGCCGATGTGGAGGGCCATGACGCTTGCCGCAAGGTGTGCATTTTGGCTTCCCTGGCCTTTGGCAAGCATGTGTATCCCTCTCAGGTGGAGACGGAAGGTATCTCCAAGATCACCCTGGAAGATGTGGCCTATGTGGCCTCTGCCGGCGGCGTGATCAAGCTGCTGGGTCAGATCAAGGATCTGGGAGGCGGTAAGATCGCTGCCTTTGTTGGCCCGGCTGTGGTGTATAACGGCTCTCAGCTGGCTTCCGTTAAAGGCGTGTTCAACGCTGTTTTGGTGCGGGGCGACGCCGTGGGCGATGTGTGCTTCTACGGACAGGGCGCCGGTAAGCTGCCCACCGCTTCTGCCGTGGTGGCAGATATGGCAGATTGTGCCGCACACACCGAGCAGCGCCGCATCTTTGGCTGGGGTGCCGGTGAGGAGGACTATGTGGTGGACTACAAAACCGCCATCAAAATGCCTTCTATGTACGGGTACAGGGCGATGAGACCCACATTAAGCAGGCCTTTGATAATGTAAAGTTCCTCTCTCGCAGAGGGCAGCCTGCTGACGAAAAAGCCTTTATCACCGACGAGATGACAGAGGAGGAGCTGGAGCGCCGTCTGGCCGGGTTCCCGGTAGAGGCTGTCATCAAGGTGGCAAGTTACTAATTCGGAGGATAGATAGACTATGGGACTGATTGTACAGAAGTTCGGCGGCTCCTCAGTAGCCAATGCCGAGCGTGTAAACAATGTGGCACGCATTGTGACAGACACTTATAAGGCCGGCAATGATGTGGTTGTCGTGGTGTCCGCCCAGGGCGATACCACCGATGATTTGATTGAAAAGGCCAAAGAGATCAACCCCCACGCAGCAGCCAGAGAAATGGATCAGCTGCTGACCGCCGGGGAGCAGATCTCCATTTCGCTGCTGGCCATGGCCATTGAGCGTATGGGCTTTCCGGTGATCAGCCTGCTGGGCTGGCAGGCCGGATTTAACACCAACGCGGTGTACGGCGCGGCGCGGATCAAGAACATTAAGCCCAACCGCTTGCAGGCGGAGCTGGCTAAGCGCAATATTGTGGTGGTAGCCGGATTCCAAGGATTGAACCGTTATGATGACCTAACCACATTGGGGCGCGGCGGGTCCGATACCTCTGCGGTGGCTATCGCTGCTGCACTGAATGCAGACAAGTGCCAGATCTTTACCGATGTGGAGGGCGTATACACTGCTGATCCCCGCAAGGTGGAGAATGCGCAGAAGCTGAAAGAAATCACTTATGACGAAATGCTGGAGCTGGCCACCTTGGGTGCACAGGTGCTCAACAACCGCTCCGTAGAGATGGCAAGAAGTACGGCGTGGAGCTGGAGGTGCTCTCCTCGCTGAATCCCATTCCCGGCACCATTGTTAAGGAGGTAGCAAAAATGGAAAAAATGCTCATTCGCGGCGTAACCAAGGATAAAGATGTGGCTCGTATCTCTGTGATCGGCCTGAAGGACACCCCCGGTGTTGCCTTTAAGATTTTCTCCAAGCTGAGCCAGCGCAACATTAATGTGGATATTATTTTGCAGTCTGTCGGCCGCGACGGCACCAAGGACATTACCTTTACCGTCAGCAAGGACAACGGTCCCTTGGCGGTGGAGATCCTGAATGACGAAGTGGGCGGTTTCCAGGATGTGGTGTGCGATACCCATGTGGCCAAGGTTTCCATTGTAGGCGCCGGTATGGAGTCTCACCCGGCACGGCTTCCAAGATGTTTGAGGCTCTGTATGAGCGGGATATCAATATTCAGATGATCTCCACTTCTGAGATCAAGATCTCCGTTTTGGTTGCCGAGGAGGACGCCGACAAGGCAGTTTCTGCCGTGCACGCTAAGTTCATTCCTAACGACTGATTTTTGGGCAAAACAGCAAAAGCAAACGCGCGTATCTGTTGCAGATGCGCGCGTTTTTGTGGTTTTTAGCTTATTTTTCTTTGTAGTACAGGCCGTATTGCAGTGCGCCGCCTTTGTAAGCGCCAGGGTGTGTAGTGCGTTTTTCAAAAGGGTCTTGGCGCGAGCCTTGGGGTACAGGGAAAAGACGGTCTTGTCTGGGTTTGCCTGCCTCCAGAGCGGCAAAAAAGCGTCCCGCCCGGCGCGGGGTAGGCGGGGTGTGCAGGTGTTGGTTCTCTGCCGGCAGCCGCTCTGCGCCGGTGCCGTGTGCAGCGAGGCGCTTTCCATCAGCTGGCGGCCTTTTTCGCTTTGGCATAGCAGCAGCGACACGCCCCGGCGACGCTCCGTTTCCGGCAGGTCGGACTGCCAGGCGTCACCCAGGGTCAAGTCTGCCACTCGTTGAACGGTAGCGAATGGGCAATCCAGGCAGCCGTCGCTTTGGCTGATGGTGTTCAAAAAGGCGGTGGTATAGCCGTCGTTCCCGGTGGGGGAAAGGGCTTTGTACCCGGCGAGCGGAGCCGCGCCCTTTTGGCGAAAGCGCAGATCCGCAAGTGTCGCCGGGTCAATGCCGTGACTGTTCAAATATTGCGCCAGCACGGTGGGCATGGGTGTGCCGTGGCAGATTAGGTCAACGGTGTACAGCCGCTTACCCAGTGCCGGACCAATAAAGTTCTTGGCAGCAGCCACTTGGCAAGGCAGGGCGATCAGCAGCACGGAGCGGCCGTCGGTCAGTCGTTGCCTTAAGGGGTGATACAGGTCTGCTGCCCAGCTTTTTACATATTTGGACCCGGCAAAGGCTGCCAATTCTTCCGTGGTCTCCGCAAAGGCAAATGTGCATTCACCGCTTTGGAATCGGCAGCTACAAACCACGCCGCCGGTTTGGATAAAGGCAGCGGCAATGGCACTTGCCACGCCACCGGAGGCCCCTTGCAGACGCAGCTGCTCCGCCGTGCACCAGCCTTGATATATGGCGATGGGTTCGCTTTTTTGCGGGGTGTGTAGGACCGGACACGCCCGGGTACAGGCGCCGCAGCTTACGCATTTGGCACTGTCAATTCTTGCTTCGCTGCCCTGTAGCCGGTCTGTTAAGGCAATAGCGCCCCGGGTGCACACGGCGGTGCAGGCGCCGCAGTAGGTGCACTGCGCCGGTGGGCAAACAAAAGTCGGTTTTTCTGTGTTCATTTTTCGATCATCTCTTGCAGTAGGGATAGGGAAGCGGTTCGAGCCGTTTCAATTATTTTGTGCACCGGGGCGTAGTTGATGGGCGTGGCGGTGAGGGTCGTGTCTGCTGGGTCCGTGACCAGGCGGCTTTGCAGCTCGGTCAGGGTAAGCAAACTTTGATTGCGTGTGCCGGTACAGTTGGTCGGCAGCACCTCCGCAAAGGGCACCCCAAAGCGTAGAGAAAAGGCGGTGCCGTGAAAGCTGTCTGTGATCACACAGGCGGCATTTTTGATATAGTGCAGGAACTGGCCGGGGGTGGGGGCGTAGATGAACTTGCCGCCCCAGGTGGCTTGGTGCACACTGGCAGAAAGGCGCAGCAGCGGCTTGCCTACCGCCTTGGCCGCCGCCTTAGCGTAGGCGCAAAGCGCCGGGTCTTTATGAATTTGATAAACCAAAAAGTAGCTGTCGGGCGCTGCACTGATGGGTTCCAGCAGACTCTGCCAAAAGTCGTCATCCGGCAAAAACACCGGGTCGATCACCTGCTTGCCCTCCAGTCCAAGCTGCCGCAGCAGCGCAATGGCGCTGTCCTCCCGCACGGTGATGCTGGTATATTGCCGCAGATCCCGGCAGAACTGCCCCCGCAGGGGCTTGGACAGCTCTGTGCGGCCAAAGCTGGCGGCGTAGGCCACCTTTTTGTGCCCTGCGGCGCAAAGGCCAGCCGATAGACCGGATCGTAGGTGCCGTCCTCCATAGGACCCCACACCTGGTCGCTGCCGGTCATATACACATCGGCTTTCGGTCCGTTGGCGGTCAGCTCTTGCGCCGTGCTGAACGGCTCGGTCAGATGCAGCATCTGCCGCCGGGCGCTCTCAAACAACCGACCGGCCATCACATTCTCCGTATAGCGCAAGGTGCTGTACACCCGGCGGCGCAGAGGCGTGCGGTTCCACCGAGGCTTTTGTTGCAGCTGGCATTTGTGCAGCTGGGTGCAGACCTCGTTAGGGCGCACATAGTCGATGATGCGGCAGCTGTGCCCCAGCGCCTCTATGGCGTTTGGGTGGCAGCGGCTTGCAGCAGTGAGCCGTAATTGGCAATGGCGTGGCGGGTGATGACAGCAACCTCCATGGGGTTCCCTCCTGTTCTTTCTGCCTATATTATACTTGCCTCGGGGCGCGGGTCAATGATTTTGGTCTTTTGCGGGTATGACTTGACACTGCATAAATCATAATATATAATATAACGAATAAATCTTAAGTTAAGGAGTCGTTCCAAATGGCAGAAAAAGTGTTTAAGATGACCGCAGAAGGCAAAGCCCAGCTGGAAGCGGAACTGGATTCCCTGAAAACCGAGGCCGTATTGACATTGCTGAAAAGCTGAAAGTCGCCCGCTCTTATGGCGACTTGTCCGAGAACAGCGAATATGATGAGGCCAAGAGTGAGCAGGCCAAGATCGAGGCTCGCATCAATGAGCTGGAGTACCAGCTGGAGCACGCCGAGATTATCGGCGCCACCGAGAAGGGCAGTGTGAGCATGGGCTCCAAGGTCACCGTGCTGCGCAAGTCCGACGATGTGCGCGCGACCTATGAAATCGTGGGCTTTTCCCAGTCTAACCCGGCAGAAGGCAAGATCTCTGATGAAAGCCCGGTGGGTCGTGCACTGATGGGCGCTAAGATCGGCGAGACCGTGACGGTGGAGGCTCCCATCGGCAACATTGATTATTTGATTGAAGAGATTGACTAAAGAAGAGGAATGACTATGGCAGGAAAGTTTGAGATCACCAAGGCCGGTGACGGTACTTTCAGTTTTGAATTTTTAATTGACGGCACCCCTGTGGCGCAAAGCCTGTGTTTGAGAAAGAGGACGCTTGCCGCCGCGGCGTAAAGGCTGTAAAGAAGAACAGCCGCATGAAGGTACAGAATGCCTTTGCCGGTGACGAAGAAAAAACCAATCCCAAGTATTTGGTGGAACCGGCGGAGAACGGCGCCCGCTTTACCCTGTTTTTGCAGACCGGGGAGCTTGCCTGACCGGTACGGCTGCGGACGAGGCTGCCGCCCTGGCCGTGATCGAACAGATCGGCAATAATGCCAACGCCGCTCAGATGGCCATGGCAGAGGTGGTACTCAGCGAGAATGAACTGCGCCAGATCCGCCTGAACAAGTTGCAGGCGCTGCAAGAGGCCGGGCAGGATCCGTTCCAGATCACCAAGGCAGAGCAGACCCACCACACCGCCGATGTGCGCGCCGATTTTGACGCGCTGGAGAATACGGATGTGACCCTGTGCGGGCGAATGATGTCTCGCCGGGATATGGCAAGGCCAACTTTGTGGATCTCAGTGACCGCACCGGGCGTATGCAGATCTATGTGCGGATGAACGATGTGGCGAGGATGTGTTCCGTGCCTTTAAGAAGTGGGACATTGGCGACCTTTTCCAGGTGACCGGCTTTGTGTTTAAGACCCGCACCGGTGAGATCTCTGTTCACGCCAAGGAGCTGAAGCTGCTCACCAAGAGCCTGCTGCCCCTGCCGGAGAAGTTCCACGGCCTGCAAGATACCGACACCCGGTACAGAAAGCGCTATTTGGACCTGATTATGAATCCGGATGTACGCGACACCTTTGAGAAGCGCTCCGCCATTATCCGTGAAATTCGCAAGTTCCTGGACGGCGAGGGCTTTATGGAGGTGGAGACCCCCATTCTGGTGAGCAACGCCGGTGGCGCTGCGGCCCGTCCCTTTGAGACCCATTTTAATGCGCTCAATGAAGATTTGAAAATGCGCATTTCTTTGGAGCTGTACTTAAAGCGGCTGATTGTAGGCGGCTTGGAGCGTGTGTATGAGATCGGGCGTGTGTTCCGTAACGAAGGTGTAGATACCCGCCATAACCCGGAATTCACCTTAATGGAGCTGTACCAGGCATATACCGATTATCACGGTATGATGGACCTGACCGAGCGGATGTATCGCCATGTGGCCGAGGCTGTGCTGGGCACCGCCAAGATTACTTATAACGGCATTGAGATGGATCTCTCTAAGCCTTTACCCGCATTACCATGGTAGACGCAGTCAAGCAGTACAGCGGCGTTGATTTTAAGGAAATTCACACCCTGGAGGAGGCCCGCGCTGCGGCGGACGCCCACGAGATCGAGTATGAGGAGCGCCACAAGAAGGGCGATATTCTCAACCTGTTCTTTGAGGCGTATGTAGAGGAGCACTTGATCCAGCCCACCTTTGTGATGGATCACCCCATTGAGATCTCTCCCCTCACCAAGAAGAAGCCGGAGGATCCGGACTATGTGGAGCGCTTTGAGTTCTTTATGAACGGCTGGGAGATGGCAAACGCCTATTCCGAGCTGAACGACCCCATCGACCAGCGTGCCCGCTTTGCCGCCCAGGAGGAGATGTTTGCCCAGGCGACGAGGAGGCCAACCATACGGACGAGGACTTCTTGCAGGCACTGGAGATCGGTATGCCCCCCACCGGTGGCATCGGCTTTGGCATCGACCGGATGTGCATGTTGCTGACAGATAGCCCCGCTATCCGCGATGTGCTGCTGTTCCCGACAATGAAGTCCTTAGATGGTGTAAATAAGAAAAATGATGTAAATAATACAGCTTCTGAAGCACCTGAAAAAAATGTAAAAACTGAGTCTGAAAAGATTGATTTTTCTAAAGTAAAGATTGAGCCTTTGTTTGAGGAAATGGTAGACTTTGATACATTCAGCAAGTCAGATTTCCGTGCAGTAAAGGTTAAAGAGTGTGTTGCAGTACCGAAGTCAAAGAAACTGTTACAGTTTACTCTTGATGACGGAACAGGCACAGACAGAACCATTTTAAGCGGTATTCATAGCTTTTATGAGCCGGAGGAACTGGTTGGAAAGACTCTTATCGCTATCACAAATCTTCCACCGAGAGCGATGATGGGCATTGACTCTTGCGGTATGCTCCTCAGTGCTATTCATGAAGAAGAAGGCGAAGAAAAGCTTCATCTTCTGATGGTAGATGACCACATTCCGGCAGGTGCAAAGCTCTATTAAGATGATGTAAAGATGTACCGTTTTACCAAATAGACGGGACGTACTTCATTTGATAAAAAACTAAAAAAACAGCGATTTACATCAAACTTACATCAATTGATGCAGAAATCGGTGCAAGCAAGAAAAAATCGCATAATTAGTGCAATGAGTGGGCAATTCCAATCGGAGTTGCCCATTTTCTAAAATGAATGGAAATGCAAATCGGTATTTAATGCTTAACGAGGAGGAATAAACATGGCGAAGAAAGAAGAAAGATTTGAAGTTATATTTAGAGATGGAAGTTCGCTTAAAGATGAAGGGATTCGACAAATTCTTGTAGATAAGGAGACTGGAGTTAATTATCTTTGTTGGAAATCTGGATACGGGGCTGGTATTACACCTCTTCTGGATTCTGAAGGAAAAGTCATAGTTACTAAGTAAAATTAAAGTTTGTAGAATTAAGAAAATCGGAATTTATTAAGGAGGATATGGATGAAACTGTTTTTATGTTCGCACTTTTCAAGTGTAGGAAGTTTGATAAAAGAAGAAATTGATAACAAGAAAGTCGCATTTATTCCCACAGCTTCGCTG
>ENA-OQAS01000895-OQAS01000895.1-human-gut-metagenome-genome-assembly--contig:-NODE-895-length-14936-cov-1.581741_pt1 | contig 14936 bp, 14 predicted proteins | sample MGYA00242733_ERZ504523 | MGnify/ENA primary metagenome ERZ504523 (study PRJEB26092, sample SAMD00036239) | human gut metagenome | host: Homo sapiens | study: EMG produced TPA metagenomics assembly of... | reverse complement strand
CGGTATGCGTTTCTATGTTTCTTTAGACAATCCTTTAACCTTCAAGGGGTATCGTAAAGGCTGGGATCCTGAAAACACAAGTAATAACGGTCAATACTATCCAACTATGTCAACTTATACTTTGGGCTTAACTTTAAAATTCTAATGACTTATGAAAAGATTAAAATATATAGCTTTTACTGTTTTATTAGCTTCATTTTCATTGCAATCATGTGATTTGGAGCGTTATCCATTGACAGATTTGTCGGAAGATAATTTTTGGACTGATGATAAGAATGCCGAATTGGCTTTAACTTCTTTATATAGAGGTAGTATTACAAATGGTTTGGAATATAGTGTTTCGGACTTTTGGTCTTATCATGGTATGTTGTTTATGGAACATCTGACAGACAATGCTTATGACCGTCGTGGAGAAAATAATCCATTCTTTAATATTTCTAGTGGTAAACTGTTGAATAATAACTCTTTTATTAAAAACTATTGGTCATCGGCTTATAAGCGTATCGGTTTGTGTAACCGTTTCTTGGAGGGTATTGCCAATGCTCCCGAATCAGAACAGAAAACCAGAATGGTTGCCGAAGCCCGCTTTTTGCGTGCCACTCAGTATCACTATCTGGCCAGTTATTTTAAGGATGTACCTTTAGTGACCAAAACTCTGACAGGTGAAGAGGCCAATACAGTTGAAAAGGAAACTCAGGCTAATATTTTGTCATGGTGTGTGACAGAGTTTAAAGAGTCGGCAGCTGATCTGCCCCGTTTTAAAGATATTCCGAATAGTGAGACAGGACGCGCTTGCAAACAGGCTGCTTTAGCATTTTTGGGCAGAACTTGTATGCTGATGCAGGATTGGGCAGGTGGAGCAGCCGCTTATAAGGAAATCATCGATTATGGTGATAACTCAATTCATCCTGTGTATCGAGAACTGTTCCATCCTTCAACCGGTGTAGGCAACAAGGAGAATATTTATTATATATCCTATCTTGAAAACTATTTTGGTTGCGGTCTTCCACAGCATATTTTGTCTGCAAAAGACGGTGGATGGAGTCTGTCCAATCCTTCGGCCGGATTATTTGAATCTTATGAGTTTAAAGACGGAACTCCGTTCAGCTATGACGATTCACGTTACAACCCGGATAATTTAGGTGAGAACCGTGATCCGCGTCTTGATTATACCATCTATTATAATGGAGCGACTTTTATGGGTACTGAATATCGCATGAGTCCGGATTATGAAGCATCAAAGAAAGAACGTTTGGATTATTCTTCAGAAGTATCTAAGACTGGTTTTATGTGGCGGAAATATTTTGATGAGAATCCGATCAATGATTTGAATAGCTATAGTGCTGTGACTCCGGTAATCAGATATGCAGAAGTTTTATTGAGCTATTTGGAATGTTTGATTGAAAGCGGGCAGGCCATTGATCAAACAGTATTGAATTTGACCATTAATCAGGTGCGTGGACGTGCTGATGTTAAGATGCCACCTGTTACAGAAACTAATTCAGACAAATTGCGCGAATTACTCCGTAATGAGCGTCGTGTTGAATTGGCTTTTGAAGGTATCAGATATTGGGACTTGTTGCGCTGGAAACTTGCTGAGACAGTGCTTGTTGGTGAGGTATGGGGTGCTCCTTATCCTAAATCTACCACTTATGCCGGTTCTACCAAGTTTGTAGATCCGACAGGACATTGCCGCTGGTATGTAGGAAGACGAGATTTTCGTAATCCTCAGGATTATAAATGGCCGATTCCTTTGTCAGAACAAAATATTAATCCTAACTTGCGTGAGTAATTCTAACAATAGGAAAAAGTGTGTCAAAAATGCTACATTAGGTTTTTGACACACCTTATCTGACTAAAATATTAAAATATCATGAAAAAACAGTATTTGGCTTTATCTCTCTTGACACCGGTGTTGTGTCCTGCTCTGACTGCGGAAGCCAGGACTCCCAAAGAGAATAAGTGACCAATCGTGAGCAGCCCAATGTGATTGTTATTTTGGCTGATGACTTGGGTTATGGTGATTTGGAATGTTATGGTGCAAAGAATGTGCAGACTCCCAATGTCAATCGTTTGGCGGGTGAAGGTATTCGCTTTACCAATGCTCACACCGTAGCTGCTACCAGTACCCCTTCCCGTTACTCTTTGTTGACCGGTGAATATGCATGGCGTCGTCCTGATACCGATGTGGCAGCAGGAAATGCCGGTATGATTATCCGCCCGGAACAATATACTATGGCAGATATGTTTAAAAATGCGGGATATACTACTTGTGCAATCGGTAAATGGCATTTGGGCTGGGAGATAAAACGGGCCAACAAGACTGGAATGCTCCGCTTCCTGCTGCTTTAGGGGATTTAGGATTTGATTATCATTATATCATGGCAGCAACAGCCGACCGTGTTCCGTGTGTATTCATAGAAAACGGTAAAGTGGCAAATTATGATCCTTCTGCTCCTATAGAGGTTAGCTATAAACAAAATTTTCCGGGTGAGCCTACCGGTGCTGATCATCCCGAGTTGCTCTATAATCAGAAACCGAGTCACGGACACGATATGTCTATTGTGAATGGTATCAGTCGTATCGGTTTCATGAAAGGCGGTGGTAAAGCTCTTTGGAAAGATGAAAATATTGCCGATTCTATTACTACGCATGCCATTGACTTCATCAAACAGCATAAAGATGAGCCTTTCTTTATGTATTTTGCAACCAATGACGTTCATGTTCCTCGTTTCCCGCACGACCGCTTCCGTGGAAAGAACCGATGGGTGTACGCGGAGATGCTATTGTACAGTTTGATTGGTCGGTAGGCAGATTATGGAAACGCTCGACAAACTGGGGCTGGCGGAAAATACATTGATTATCCTGTCCAGTGACAATGGTCCTGTGTAGATGATGGTTATGATGATAAAGCAGAAGAATTGTTGAACGGGCATAGTCCTGCCGGTCCGTGGAGAGGGAATAAATACAGTGCATTCGAAGGAGGTACCGCCGTTCCTGCTATCGTGCGTTGGCCCAAGAAGATTAAGGAAAATCGTGAGTCGGATGTCTTGATGTCACAAATTGACTGGATGGCGTCTTTGGGGGCATTGGTCAATGCCAGACTTCCAAAAGGTAGTGCTCCTGATAGTTACAATCGCATCGGTAATTTGCTGGGAACAGATGATGAAGACCGTCCTTGGGTAATTGAGCTTGCTTCTAATCACGTGTTGTCTGTTCGTACCAAAGACTGGAAATATATTGAGCCGAATGATGGTCCTGCAATGATACAGTGGGGACCTAAAATTGAAACCGGTAATTTAAGCACTCCCCAGCTTTATGATATGAGGAAAGACATAAATGAACGCGCTAATGTGGCATCACAGCATCCTGAAGTAGTATATGATATGCAGAATATACTTCGCAGAGTACGTAATAAAACCATAAAGATGGAATAATAAAAAAAGAGAGGCGGTTCAACAGTAAGCCGCCTCTCTTTTGATATATAGCAATTTCCTTTTATCCTCTATTTGCTCTTTTACGTTCCAGTTCATCCAAAATTACTTTACGCATACGCATACTTTTTGGAGTTACTTCTACATATTCGTCTTCTTTGATATATTCCAGTGCTTCTTCCAATGAGAAGATTACGGGTGGAATGATACGAGCCTTATCGTCCGAACCTGATGCACGCATATTGGTCAGTTTCTTTGATTTGGTCACATTGATGACCAGGTCATTTTCATGAACATGTTCGCCCACTACCTGACCTGCATATACTTCATCCTGCGGATAGATAAAGAATTTACCGCGGTCTTGCAACTTGTCGATAGCGTAAGCAAAAGCCGTACCGCTTTCCATTGCAATCATAGAACCGTTGCTACGGCGTTCGATATCACCTTTGTAGGGTTGATATTCTTTAAAACGGTGTGCCATGATCGCTTCTCCCTGAGAAGCTGTCAATACATTGGTGCGCAAGCCGATAATACCACGTGAAGGCATATCAAATTCAATATTGACACGATCTCCCTGAGATTCCATGGAGGTCATTTCACCTTTACGGCGAGTTACCATATCAATCATTTTGCTGGCAAACTCTTCGGGAACACTGATCGTGAGTTCTTCTATCGGCTCACATTTCACTCCGTCTATTTCTTTGAATAACTACGCGGCTGTCTCACCTGAAGCTCGTAACCCTCACGACGCATTGTCTCAATCAAGACAGAGAGGTGTAATACACCACGTCCTGATACTATCCATTTACCGTCTTCCAATTCGCTTTTGCGAACGCGCAATGCCAAGTTTTTATCCAGTTCCTTCATCAAACGGTCGTGGATGTGGCGCGAGGTCACAAATTTACCTTCTTTACCGAAGAAAGGAGAGTCATTGATAGTGAATAACATACTCATGGTAGGTTCGTCGATGGCAATGGGTGGCAAGGGTTCCGGTTTTTCGTAATCGCAGATTGTATCTCCGATTTCAAAACCGTCCACACCGATAATGGCGCAGATATCGCCCGATGATACAGCATCGGTTTTTTTACGTCCCAATCCTTCGAATGTATGTACTTCTTTAATTTTAGACTTCACCATCGAACCATCACGTTTTTGCCAAAGTGATGTTCATACCTTCTTTCAATGTTCCGCGATGAACGCGGCCCACAGCGATACGTCCGGTATATGATGAATAGTCCAGAGAGGTAATCAACATTTGTGGAGTACCTTCCAGTTGTTTTGGAGCAGGAATATGTTCGATGATAGCATCCAGCAATGCTGTCAGGTTATCGGTCGGAGTTTTCCAGTCGGTGCCCATCCAGTTATTTTTGGCAGAACCGTAGATAACCGGGAAGTCCAGCTGCTCTTCTGTGGCGTTGAGGCTGAACATCAAGTCGAACACCATTTCATATACTTCTTCCGGGCGGCAATTGGGTTTATCGACCTTGTTGACTACCACTAGCGGTTTCAAACCGAGTTGTAAAGCCTTTTGGAGCACAAAGCGAGTTTGAGGCATCGGGCCTTCAAACGCATCTACCAACAGGATACATCCATCGGCCATATTGAGTACACGTTCCACTTCACCACCGAAGTCGGCGTGTCCCGGAGTATCAATAATATTGATTTTTGTTCCTTTGTAGTTAATTGAAACGTTTTTCGAAAGGATGGTTATACCTCTCTCACGTTCCAAGTCATTGTTATCCAATACCAGTTCCCCATTGGTCTGGTCATTGCGGAACAAATGTCCCGCCAACATCATCTTGTCCACGAGCGTTGTTTTTCCGTGGTCTACGTGGGCGATGATGGCAATGTTTCTAATGTCTTGCATACTATACCTAATATTTGACTGCAAAGGTACGATTTTTAGTTGAAAAAATATTTGGCTGTTAACGTTTATTTTTATCTTCGGTCTCTTCTTTGCTGTTAAATGTAGACGGAGTCGTTCCATAGAAATCGACAAAGTGCTTTCTGAAAGTTGGAATGTCGTTATAGCCTACCATTTCGGCTACCTCCTGCACACTATATTTTTTAGTTCGTAGCAGCTCTGCCGAGCGTTTCAGGCGCACGCCTCTTACCAGCTCTATAATGGTAAAGTTGGTGAGCTGCTTCACTCTCCGATAGAGGGTAGGCTGACTCATATTTAGCATTTCGGCGAGTTTCTTCACATTGAACTCCTGGTTTTGCAGGTTGTCATTTATAATTTTCAGGATTTGTGTGACGAATGGGTCTTCAATTTTTATGGCTATGTCGTTTTCTTCTTGAATATCTCCGATAGCGTTGATAGACGGCATCAGCAGTTTGGTATAGATTTGTTTCAACTCCACTCTGCTCTTGATGAGCCGTTTTACTTTTGTGCGCAGAATCTCCGGATTGAACGGTTTCAAGATATAATCATCGGCGCCCAGTTCGATACCTTTCACCACGTCTTCGTCACCTACCAATGCTGTCAGCAGGATGATAGGGATATGGCAGGTTTTCAAATCTTCTTTTAAGATGCGGCAACATTCAAATCCGTCCATAACAGGCATCATGACATCGGTAATAATCAGGTCGGGTATCTCTTTGCGGGCAACTTTTACTCCTTCTTCACCGTTTTCTGCCATGATAATGTTATAGGTCCCACCGAATAACACTTTCAGATAAAGCCGGATATCCGCATGGTCCTCGATAACGAGTATTTTATATTTTGTTTCAGGGCTTTCAATCGGTCGGGGGATGATACTGTCTTGCAACTCTTGTTTCTTTTTATCCTCACAGTGATAATCTTTGCCCGGCTGTCATCTATCTGTATATGTTCCGGTTTGACAAATACGACATATTCTTCTCCTTTAAAATGCTCTTTGCCTAGCGGAATATATAAGGTGACGGAAGTACCTATTTCTTTGTCTTGTTTGATTTGAATATCTCCATGGTGATCGAGTGCCGTTCTTCTCATAATTTCAATACCCAGTTCAGGATGCAGATAGTTACTCGGCAAGATATACCTGTCTTCTCCCAGATAGGTGACAGATGATTCTTCTATCACTTCTTTTCCATCGTCTTCTATGGTGAAAAGGCAGTACTCTTTTCCTTTCAGACTTGTGATGCTGACAACAAAGCGGATGGCACCGGCATAAGAAATATGGCGGTATGCATTCGACATTATATTCCTGAGGACAAACATAATTTTTTGCCGGTCAATCCATATTTCCGTATTTATCTTGTTGTCCTTGTCGTAATATAGATTGATGGGGCTGACATTCAGCAATTCATACGAAGCCCGCACCACTTCATCGGCTATTCTGCTCGCCGTATATGGAGCTACATTCAGGTAGGACCGTAGTTTTCTTCCTGATGAATATTGAGCAATTGGTTACAGATATCCTGCATACAGATTGAGTTACGATAGGCCACTTTTACTTTCTGCAGGAACGATTCCGGTAAAGCCGAGTTGCTTATCATTTCTTTCAGCGGTGCAGTGACCAGTGACAGAGGGGTTCTCAATTCGCGTGCCAGCATATAGCTGATTTGGTCACGCATTTGCCGGTTCTTTTTCTCTTCAGCTCTTATTTCCGTAGCTTTTTCCAGACGTTCTTTCATTCGCACTTCTTTTTCTTTATACATCTGTCGTTTCAGTGCTTTGCTGTTAAAGTAGAGCCAAGTCAGGAATATGCTTCCCATAATGATAAGTATGTAGCCGGTAATTGCCCATCCGGTGGTGGCCCAATACTTACCTACAGTGATGGCAATATGGGTGATTTGTTCATTTCCTTCCATCGGATAGGAAGGCTTTATTCGAGTACGTAGTCTCCCGGCTCAATGTTACTCAACCTCACTTGGTCATAATCACCGAAATGCCATTTTCTATCATTGGGCAGCAGGCGATATTCCACTTTATTGGAGGAAGTGCTGTAACGCAAGTCGCTCAAATAAAACACGAGATTGTTATTGTTGTAGTTCAAGGTCAGTCGGTCTATTAAATGTGCCGGTTTGTCCAAAATAACTTGTCCGTTTATTTTTTCGCCTATTTCCACCTTATTATAATTTACATTGATGTCAGCGATATAATATTTATGCTTGCTGGAAGTTTCTTTCAGCATCCGGGGATCAAAGTAAAGCAGCCCCGTAGAGTTTACCCACAATAATTTTCCGTTGTTCAGCCGGCAAACCTGATAGTAGTTTCCGGAAAGCATATAAGTAGAAAGAGTTATTTTATTGTTGATTGTTATAATGCCCGAGTTGGTGCCCAGCCATGTATTGCCGTTTCTGTCGTCTATCATGCAATCGATGTGTCCGTTGGGTAGGTCTTGGTTAAGAAGCATGGTAGACACAACGTTTTTTTCTTTTCCGTCTATTTTGTATAATCTTGTTGGCGTATGATACGAATAGTTGGTTGTAGTTATTCATATAGATAGTCATAACTTTACCCGGAGTCAGACTGCTCTTTTGTTCGTATCCTCCGTTCAGTGTCACTTTTTGCCTTCTCGGGTTGCCTGAAACAGTCCTTTTTCTGTTCCCAGCCACATGGTGCCGTCTCCATCCTCACAAATGGCGGTTATTTTCTCAATTTCTTTTGTATAAGGCATATATGCCAAACAGCTTTTGCCCTGATAGTCGTATACTATCAATGCATTTTCCGTTGCAATCCATAAGTCGTTGCGCGAGTTGAGGAAAAGTATTTTAATGGCAGAAACTTGGTTTTCTGTTGCTTCCGGTTGGGGATGAAAGGAGACTGTTTCATTGGTAGTGGGATTCATCAGGAGAATATTTCCTTTTTCATCTCCAAACCACAGGTGTCCGTTTTTGTCTTTGAACAAGCAGTAATTGCCGTTCTTTTCCGCTTTTGCCCATGGTACGAACTGTATATTTGGCGAGAGGTTTTTTGTCTGACTTTTATATATCCCCTTGTTGTCGGTGGCCAGCCATATAAATCCGTTGCTGTCTTCTGCTATTCCATTGAGAGATCTTATGTCGTTATCCAGTTGGATGCGGTTTACATTATCTCCCAGCAGATTTAATTTCAGCAGTCCTCTTCCGAAGGTGCCGACCCATAACACTTGGTTCTGTTTATCGAGATAATGCGGGTAATTCTGTTTTTGATGATAGGTTCGTAATAACTGTCATTTTCAATCAGGTCGATGGTTTTAAAGGGAGCTTTCAGATAATCTTTATTTTCAAATTTTATCAAAGCCAACGAGGTGCCTGATGCCATTACAAACGTTGTGTCATCTGCTTGTATAATATCGCGGATACATGCATCCTGCACTATGGGGGTGCTTTTGTTCAGTTTGCGTGTAGCTTTTGTGGTTGTGTCATAGCAGATTACTCCGTTGTTGTGGTTGCAAATCCATAAGTAGTTATTATATATATGTATATTGCAAATATCTTCTGCATTAGTAATTCCTAGTTCGGCGCAGTCCAAAGATTCACTTTTCTTTTCTGTCAGATTATAGAGTATAAGTTTGTTTTCGCGGGTAAGTATATAGAGGTTATTGTCGCAACCATAGAATTTGAATGGAATCCCCTTTATATTCGGCAGTAGATTAGGTGTAATGCTTACTTCGTCTGTCTCATATTCGGTTTTCAGTTCTGCCACTCCTTGTGAGGTGATGGCATATATTTTGTCTTTTGTCACACATAAGTCCAAATGTCTGTCAGCACTTCCGGGGTGGACGATAAAAGTGACATGTAGCATCCTTTCATTTTGTTGAAACACGATAACCTGTTCATGTTCGCTATCCGTGACCAAAGCATTTTGTCGGAAGTCTCATAAATGCCGGTAATGGAATATGGTTCTTTGTCTGCCGAATTGTAGTTGTGGAAGTGTATTCCATCGTATCGGCTCAGGCCGACATCTGTTCCCAACCATAAAAATCCGTCTTTGTCCTGATGGATTTCGGTCAAGGTATTATTGCTTAATCCCTCTTGTTTAGTCAATAATTGGATTCCTGTCTGTCGGAAAAAACTTTGTGCCTTGGTTATTTCCATACCCATCAGCAGGACAATTATAAGTAGTCCCGTAACCGGTGTTGTTAATGTTCCGCTTCTTTTCATATTCCCCTTCATTCATTTAAATATAGTGCACTTAACAATGCTATGTATTCATATCATGTTTCTTAGACTATTTTAAGGATAACTGCAAAAATAGGCTTTTATTATGTTATAATCAACGTTTTTAGGTTAGAAACTTTTTAAAAAGTCGGATAAGTCAGAGGGTATATATCTGTCTTGATAGGGGGTATATCATTCATTGTTTTATCTATTTGCTGTTAATCAATATATTATGATTGAATGAAATACCATTGAAGTGCCATACGTTAAATAATAATTCAAAAGAAAGGAAGTGAAGAACCATGTACACCTATTACATACACAGCTTCTTCCTTCCCTTCATAAAGCTTAATATCACCTCACAATCTTTTCAGCCCTGATTGATTTATAGAATCTGATACCTATAGTTTATAAGTGAATGAAGCGTCATGGCTTTTCGGGTTATAAGTGCCCCGGATGCTGACAGGAATCTGCATATATTTGATTCCGTTGTCTGCCACCTTCATATAAATATAGCTTTCCGATTGGAATATGAAGTTGCCTTCACTGTTGTCGCTGGCCAAACTGAATCCTTTCACATACCATTTCATGAGTGAAGAACTGCATTCAGCATTATATCCGTTGTAATATAAGTCACCGTCGCATAGCCGGTAAGGTTGAGCTGAATTGTAAAGGTGTACTTACCATTGATTGTCTGGCTGGTAATCACTTTCAGTAAAGTCTGATTGCCTTTATCGGCAGCCAATATATTATGTTCTTCTTTCGCATTGGTATGTTTGCGAAGGTTCGATAAGATTTCATCTGCCTCCTTTAAACTGATAGCAGGTAAATCGTTTAGATTTAAATTGTCAGAATTGTTTTCTTCGTATGTAACACTTCTGGCGCCATACGTTCTTTCCAAAAAATACGTTGAACTTGAGTTGTCAACGGGGTCACTACTTTCTGCTGTGCAGGATGCCAAACTCATCATGATGAGTGTAACAATCAATAAATGAATTGCCTTCATAGAACTATTTTTTATTATTTTTTTATACGTTTGAATGATTGACCCATTATCATTCGCCTCAAAAGTAGGTATTATTTTCAAATAAACAAATTATTTCAAAGATTTTTTGAAGAAAATACCCTCTTCCTGTGAATAAAATGCCTCTGATTGAATGGAACGGGGGTGTTTTGAGTGTGAAACGGTGGGTTATTCATAATGAATGAAACACAGGTGTGTGATGAAGAAAACACCATCGGTGTTTCTTTCGTCCCAATAAATAATTCTTCGTGAACAATTCCCCGATACTTTATTCCGATGAGGGTAAATTGATTTTCGGACTACCTTGCATTTTGCTGAAACTACCTCTTAATAAAGACTGATTCGCCAACTTCCTGTTAAAAAAATAGAGTTTATCTTTGCAACAGTAGAAAACAACTTTAGGTGAAATGAATATGGTAATAAGAAGAACTTTATTTGTATTGGTGTGTCTGTTGGCTTCTTCCTTATATATGTATGGACAGATAGCCGTTAAGACCAATGTGGCGATGGATGCAGTTGCTATACCGAATTTGGGGGTAGAAGTAGGTTTGAGCAAGAAGCTGACTCTGGATGTGCCCATGTACTACAATCCATGGAAATATAGTGATAGCAAAATGCTGAAACTGGCAATGCTTCAACCCGAACTCCGCTATTGGCTTTGTGATAAATTCAACGGTCACTTCTTTGGCGCTCATTTGATGGGAGGTGCTTATCATACCACCGGCATCGATTTGCCTTTTTCACCTTTTGATGATTTAAAAGACTTTCGCTATAAGGGTCAGTTCTATGGCGGCGGTATCAGTTACGGTTACCAGTTTGTGTTGGGACGTCATTGGAATCTGGGAGCAACCATCGGCATCGGTTATGCTTATGTGCGCTATAAGAAATATGAGTGTGAAGAATGCGGTGACATGGTAGAGAAATCCCATAAGAATTATTTCGGCCCTACCAAGGCTGCCCTCAACCTTATTTATATATTCTAAAAACAAACGGATTATGAAACTGATACGCTATATCCTTTTAACATTGTTGCTGCCGGTATTTCCGGCAGGTGCGCAGAATCTGTGCGGCAGCCGGGTTCAGGTTGCAAATCCTTCTATCCTGATAGGTGACAACGGCCGGGTGATGATAGGAATGGATGTTACCCTTCCGGCCGATATGCAACTCTCTTCCAACCGTGTGGCTACACTTACTCCGGTGTTGAAGACTCGGGACAACAGTTATAACAAGGTGCTGCCTGCCATCCGGGTATATGGTCGCACGCGTAGTATTGTGCAGCAGCGTGAGCATAAAATTCCTGTGGATGCCTTCTCGGTGTTGCGCCGCAAGAACGGAACATCACAGACGGTGAATTACTCGGTGCGTATTCCTTACGAAAAATGGATGAACGGTGCAGAGCTTGAATTGCTTGCCGATGTGCGTGGTTGTGCCGACTGCCAAAAAGAAGAAAGCAATGCTTTCATTATCCGTGCCGATTGGAACGTTACATCATGCAGCCGACTGTTGCTTTGTTTCTCCGGCTGTCGAAGCTGTCAAGAACCGTGCCGAAGAAGGTCGTGCCTATCTTGACTTCCCGGTGAACCAGACAAAGATTTATCCCGAATACCGCCGCAATCCTTCCGAACTCGAAAAGATTAAGGCAACGTAGATGTGGTGAAGAACGATGCCAATACGCAGATTACCGAGATAGACATCACCGGCTATGCATCTCCCGAGGTCGTTACGCCTCCAACGCTCGTTTGCTCAAGGCCGTGCTGAAGCATTGAAAAAATATGTGATGGACTCTTACGGTTTCAAGTCAGACCTGTTCCGGGTGAATTCTGTAGCCGAAGACTGGGACGGCTGCGTGACTATGTGGCAAAGAGCAATTTGCCGCGCAAAGACGAAATACTGTTCATAATAGATAAGGATGAAAATGATTTGGATCTCAAGGAAGGACGCATCAAGGCGCTGGATGGTGGCAAGATTTATGCTTCACTGTTGCAGGACTGCTATCCGGGCTTGCGTCATTCGGACTACACGGTGCGCTATGTGGTGCGCGGATTCAATGTAGAAGAAGCGAAACAAATCATAAAGACACGTCCTCAACAGTTGAGCTTGCAGGAAATGTATCTGGTGGCTCAGACTTATGCCAAAGGCAGTAGGAATTCAACGAAGTGTTCGATGTGGCAGTGCGCATGTTCCCTGATGACCCAACAGCGAATATAAACGCTGCCCGCCATCGAACTCCAACGAGGTGACTTGCAACAGGCAGCCCGTTATCTGGATAAGGCTGATGCACAAGCGAGTGCAACGCTGAACAACAGAGGCGTGCTGAATCTGTTGCAGGGAGACCTCGACCAAGCTGAGATTAATTTCAAGAAGGCACAGAGCCTGGGTTCTGCCGAAGCCGGTGCCAACCTGAAAGAAGTCTCTAAAAAAAGAAAAGATAATGCTATATTTGGAAACAGATGAACAACAAGTGAACAAACAGTACAATAAAAGATGTTAGAAGAAACTTGCTCTTTGTGAAAAGCGTAAGGTAAAATCCGGGACAGCAGAGGTTGTACCGGATTTTGAATTTTATAAGAAACAGAAGCAGCCCTGCTTATTCTGATATTGAGACAAAACTTGCAGACTCATCCCCGTGTCAGAGCCCTCTTTTTACACGTACGTCTGCATGAGGATATACATATGTAAGCGTGAGGCTATGCGGACGTACGTACAGACCTACGCATACGTACGTACAGGCTTACGCGTACTAACGTGAAATGATGCACTTCCCAAAAGACAAGGACGTTTAAAAGACCAAGAGCTTTTTAAAAAAGATAAACGAGCTTTTTTAAAAAAGACCTTAGTCTTTTTTTACCTCTGCCCGGACTTTGTGCACCGTTACCTTCCATGAAGGTATACATGTACACTTTTTGAGGAAAAACGCTTAAAACGTCCTATTTTACATCACCCCGGGAAACTCATAAAATGAAAGGTATGTAGTTGACAATTAGTATATTATACGGAGGCGTATTTCAAAATGTGGTGAGAGTATGAGAGCATAGGTGAGAGCAAATGTTTTTTACTATCACCATATAACACATTTATAATTAACTTGTTACGCGTAAGGTGAGAGTATGAGAGATAAACGGCTCAAACTTTCCGGAGAGAAAGGCTGATGCGTACAGCTTTTCGCTTAATATGTATTTATTCTTGAAAAAAAACAAGGCTTTTCAGGGTTCCTTTTCTATATAAATTGCTATCTTTGTATGTTGTAGAAACACATTAAAACATAATGGGAAAGTTTATCAATCCGTTCACCGATTACGGCTTCAAGAAAATATTCGGCCAGGAAGTATCCAAGGAGTTGCTAATCGAGTTCTTAAATGATTTGTTGGAGGCGAACGGGTGATAACCGACCTTACCTTTCTGAACAATGAGCAGTTGCCTGAGTATCCGGGAGACCGTATTGCTATTTACGACATTTACTGCACTACGACACTGGTGAGAAATAATTGTGGAGATGCAAAACCGCTCCCAGGTTTATTTCAAGGAACGTGCTCTGTATTACCTTTCTCATGCCATTGTCCGTCAGGGTGTGAAGGGAGAGAGTTGGAAGTTCGATATAAAAGCGGTGTACGGAGTCTTCTTCATCAATTTCCTGTTGGACGAGAACCATAAGTTGCGCACCGATGTTATATTGACAGACCGTGAGACCGGAAAATTGTTTTCGGATAAACTGAGGCAAATCTTTATTGCATTACCCCTGTTTAATAAGACAGAAACAGAGTGCGAAACGGATTTTGAACGTTGGATATTTGTATTAAATAACATGGAAACATTAAATCGTATGCCTTTTAAAGCTCAGAAAGCCGTATTTGAGAAGTTGGAAGAGATTGTTGATGTTCATTCTCTCTCCGAAGAAGACCGTGTGCGCTATGAAAACAGTGTAAACGCCTATCGTGATTATTTGGCTACCATCGACTATGCAGCAAAGAAAGGAAGTGAAGAAGGGTTTGAAGAAGGGTTTGAGAAAGGAATCGAGAAAGGGTTTGAGAAAGGGATTGAAAAGGGATCGAGAAAGGGATCGAGAAAGGGATCGAGAAAGGAATCGAGAAAGGGATTGAGAAAGGAATCGAAAAGGGATTGAGAAAGGGATTGAGAAAGGAATCGAAAAAGGAATTGAGAAAGGACGTCGAGAAGAAAAATTTGAAACGGCTCGCAACCTGAAATCCTTGGGAATGACCTCTGAGCAAATCATGCAAGTCACCGGCCTTTCCCTTACAGAAATCGAATCTCTGTAACCTACTTTCTTCATCCTCCATGAGAAAGACTTAAAAAACAGAGACCATTCGGAGTTCCGCCGGAGAAGATTCCATCTACTCCACAAGGAACTCCTCCCCCTCAAAAAAAGAACGGAGCATGTCGAAACAAACTTC